>OGOZ01001267.1_pt1 | contig 14492 bp, 13 predicted proteins | sample 1552801 | NCBI WGS metagenome assembly OGOZ01 (sample SAMEA2580196, study PRJEB22360) | human gut metagenome | biome: human gut; feature: human-associated habitat; material: faeces | place: Denmark | collected 2008/2010
TAAAAAAATATTATATAAAAACATAAATAAAGTTGGTAAAACAGAAAAAGAAATATATGCAAGCTATTATAAGAAATTAGATTATGCATCAAGTTGTTTATTATATGAAGTAGTAAATAAAAACAAGGATAGAGAATTACTAGCAATGAAAGACTTCATAAAAACTAAATCATTCTGGATAGTAGGTGGAGATGGTTGGGCATATGATATTGGATTTGGTGGATTAGATCATGTACTAGCAAGTAAAGAAAACGTAAATATTTTAGTACTTGATACAGAGGTATACTCTAATACTGGAGGACAAATGTCAAAATCCAGTAGAATGGGTAGTGTAGCAAAATTCGCGGCTAGTGGAAAGAAAACACATAAAAAAGACCTTGCTAGAATTGCAATGTCTTATCCACATGTATATGTAGCAACTATTTCATTAGGAGCTAATATGAACCAAGCTATTAAAGCATTAGTTGAGGCTAAAAATCATAATGGACCATCTATAGTTATTGCATATGCACCTTGTATTGCACAAGGAATTACAGGTGGAGTAGTAAATAGTATTGAAGAAGAAAAAAAAGCAACTTTATCAGGGTACTACCCACTATTTAGATATAATCCAGATACAGAAGAATTTAACTTAGATTCAACCGCAGACTTTACTAAATACTTTGATTTCATATTAGGAGAAGATAGATATCGTGCTTTAAGAAAAGTAAACCCTAAAGAATATAAAAGCCTGTTGGAAGGAAACAAAGAAGAAGCAATAAATAGATATAATTATTATAAAAGTTTATCTGAAAAAGAGACTAAAGAATAGTCTCTTTTAATTATACAAAAAAGAAGCTGTTCCCCCTGAGAAACAGCTTCATAAAAAAGAATAAAAAGGGGTTGGCTAGTGTGATACTAGCGACCAATTCGCCATTTGTGAATTGGTGATTCTTATCATAATTGCATTTGCATATTTTGTCAATAAAAAACTAAAAAAATTTTAAAGTTTTTATAATTAATTAAAATTTATTAAGCGTTATTTAGTTATATTTTACTTTATTTATGATGTGTTTTTGTGGTATAATATGCAACAGGGAGTGATAGTATGAAGTTATCAGATGTAAAGGGAATTGGTCCCAAAACAGAAACCTTACTTAACAAAATAGGTATATTCAGTTTTGATGATTTGGTAACTCACTATCCATTTAGATATGAAATTCTAAAAAGAAGTAATTTAAAAGATGAAGAAGCATTAGAAAAAGTAATAATTGATGGTAAAGTAGAAAGTATTCCAATACTAGTTAGATTTAAGGGTAATTTAAATAAACTAAACATAAGACTAGCTACAAAGGATGGAGTAGTTGGAGTATCTATATTTAATAGAGCATTCCTAAAACCTAACTTAAAAATAGGAACAAGTATAATAGCAATTGGTAAATATGATAAACAAAGAAATATATTAACAGCAAGTGAGATTAAGCTTGGGTCACTATCAAACAAAGAGACAATTGAGCCCGTTTATCATACTACTAGCGGTATAACAGGCAAAGTATTAGCAAGCTATATTAATAATGCACTTTTAAAATATGGAAATCAAATAACTGATAACATACCAAAATATTTATTAGATAGATATAACTTTAATAACAAAAAAACAGATTTAAATATTGTACATAATCCACCTGATTTTGAAAAGTTAAAAGAATCAATGATAAGACTTAAATATGAAGAATTGTTTGAATTTACATTTAAGATTAATTATTTAAAAGAGCAAAATAAAAAGAATGATGTTGGTATAAAAAGAGAATGTAATAAAATGGAACTGGATAAAGTGATTAAAAAACTTCCATTTAAACTTACTGATGATCAAATAAAAGCACTTGATGAAATAATAGATGATTTAAGTAGTGATCATAAAATGAATAGATTATTACAGGGTGATGTAGGTAGTGGAAAAACAATAGTTGCATTTTTAGCAATGTATTATAATTCAATTTGTGGATATCAAAGTGCATTGATGGCACCAACAGAAATATTAGCAATTCAGCATTATAATAATATAAAAGAAGTATTTAAAGATTTAAATATTGAAATAGCACTACTTACAGGTTCTATATCAAAAAAAGAAAAACAAGATATATATAAGAGATTAGAAAGTGGTGAAATCTCGGTAGTAATAGGAACACATGCATTAATTCAAGAAGATGTAAAATATGGTAATTTAGGGCTTGTCATTACAGATGAGCAACATAGATTTGGAGTAAACCAACGAGCAAATCTAAAAAATAAGGGAATCGCAGTAGATGTATTATATATGAGTGCAACACCAATTCCAAGAACATATGCACTAACTATATATGGCGATATGGATATATCAACCATAAAACAACTTCCATCTGGAAGAAAGCCTGTTAAAACAGTAGTTAAATCAGAAAAAGAAATGAAAGATGTTTTAACTAGTATGCATGAAGAATTAAAAAATAATCATCAAATATATGTTATAGCGCCATTAATTGAACAAAGCGATAATTCAGATATGACTAATGTTTATAACTTAAGAGATAAAATGAATCTAGCATTTGGTAGTAAATATAATATAGATATAGTACATGGTAAAATGAAACCAGAAGCAAAAGAATTAATAATGGGTGAATTTAAACAAAATAAAATAAATATATTAATAAGTACAACCGTTATAGAAGTAGGTGTAGATGTTGAAAATGCTACTATGATTGTTATATTTGATGCAGAAAGATTTGGATTATCCACACTACATCAATTAAGAGGAAGAGTAGGTAGAAATAAATTTGAGTCTAAATGTATATTAATTAGTAATACAGAGAAAGAAAGATTAAAAATAATGGAAACTACTTATGATGGATTTGAAATAAGCGAACAAGATTTTAAATTAAGAGGAGCAGGAGACTTATTTGGAGTAAAACAAAGTGGTGACATGTCATTTAAAATAGCTAATTTAAAATCAGATTATAAGATTCTTGTACAGGCCAAAAAAGATTCTCTAGAATTTTTAAAGTGTAAAGATAATAATACAGATGCTTTAAAAATAAGGCTTATAGATACAATTAATCATAGTTAGAGTGTAAACCATAAAAAAAATAAATAATATAAATTGACTTTTAACAAAATCCATATTATGATTAGTACGTATGATGGTAAACGTCATACATAATTGAACGCACTTACGGTCATATAATGTGAGTGTGTATTCAACCAAAACCCCCTGAAGAGAGCGAAAGCTCTCATTTTTGTTTATATTAGAAGGGGCATTTGTAGTAACTAATAGTGCTTTAGAAAAGGGAGAATTATTTGAGTACGATACTAACAAAATTAATATTAAAATTGAAAGATATAGAAGTTACGCAAATAGTCATCCACAAAATACAAGCTATTTTTAACCTATTTTAGATGTTCTAGAATATGTACATAATGAGTCAGATTTTATAATTGTAGGCGCCTCCATGTAGTATATATCACTCTAAAAAAATATAATTGCAAGTTAATTCTTAAAAATAATATTAATATTTTGCAGTTTTTTAGGAAAAATAGCTTTTTTAATGGTATAATACTAATTGATATACAATGAGGTGACTTATGAGCATAAACAAAATAATAGAAGGAGATTCTTTTTTAGTAATGAAGGAACTGCCTTCAGAGTGCATAGATATAATTATTACATCGCCACCATATAATGCGGCACATAATTATGATAATTACAATGATAACAGAGATTTTAGTGATTACATAGATAACATGACTCAAATATTTAAAGAGTGTTACAGAATTCTTAAAAAGGGTGGAAGGATATGTGTTAATGTTCCATTTGCAATTAAAAATAAAAAAACTAAAAATGTATCATTTATTTCTCATCATATTGCTGCAATATTAAACGAAATTGGATTTAAAGATTTTGAATGGATAACTTGGCATAAAGGAAAGAATATGAATCATTTTCAGGGAAATAATACAGCCTGGGGAAGTTGGAAAAGTCCTTCTTGCCCATCATTCAGACCGCTTGGTGAAGCAATAATGGTATTTTATAAAGAAGAGAAGCAACATAGAGGGAATAAAGAAAAAATTGATATAACAGGCGAAGAGTTTAAAGAATGGACTAAGAATACATGGTATTTTAATGATGACAATAATAATGCATATGAAGGGCTTATGTGCATTCCTAACGATGCAAAAAAAAATGATCATCCAGCACCATATCCAAATGAATTGGTCGAAAGATTGTTAAAATTATATTCTTACAAAGATGATATAGTTCTTGATCCTTTCAATGGTATAGGTACTACAACATACGTCGCTGAAAAAATGAATCGAAAATATATTGGTATAGAATTATCAAAGAAGTATTGCGATATTGCAATTAGTAGATTAGAACGCGGAATTAAAATGGTACATAGTAGTGAAACAGCATCACTTGTTAATTCGTCTAACAATGAAGATACATTAAATGTTGTATTTCCATATAAAGAAAGTTTTAGTCCTAATTTAGTTCCATATCTTGTAGAAAGATATAATATAAAAAAGACTGCTAAACTATTGGATCCTTTCCTTGGAACAGGAAGTGTATTCATAAATAATATTGTTGAAAAATGTTATGGATTTGATACTTCACCTTTAGCAATGGAAATCTCATTAGCTAAAATGACTAAATTAAGTAATACAGATCATACTAAAGCAAAAAAAACACTTGCAAATATTAATCCCAAAGAATTTAAAAATTATGAATATCCAAATTGGCCTTCATATGAAAAATATGCACCAAAAGAGAAATATAAAATTATAATGAATTTTATTCGTACTTTTGATAGTGAAACTGAAGAATTAAGAAGATTTGTTAAGTATGTAGTAATTTCTAATTTGGATAAAATATTTGATTATAAGAGAGACGGCAATGGCATCAAGTATAGAAAGTCAAAAATAGTTAATTCAAGTGTATTAGATTATTTAAAAGAACTACTAACGTTAGCCTTAAACTTAAAAAAATCATTTGATAAAGAAAATGAAAAGGAAATAAACTTTTATAATGAATCGATAGTAAAAACCGATAGAAAAATCAATAATATAGATATGGTGGTTACATCACCACCATATGCAAATATGTTTGATTACTTTGAAGTTTATAAAATGGAATTATGGACTTCTGGATTAATTAATTCATATCAAGAGTGGAGACAGCTTAAAAAGAGTGCTTTAAGAAGTAATAAAAATACAGACATAAAAAAAGAGGAGATACTTGATAATGATTTGTTACAAGTAGCAACTAAGAAAATGAAAAAAAATGATGTTGATAATACAACAATTTCAATGGTAAATAATTATTTCTATGATATGAAAATCGTTATGGAAAAAATGTATAATTATTTGAATAAAAATGGTTATATGTTTATAGTGGTTGGTAATTCTTTCTATGGTGGAGTACCAATTATTACAGACGAAATACTAATATCCGAAGCAGTTAAAATTGGCTTTAGTCAAGTGGATATGATAGTTTCAAGAAAGCTTTCAACTTCATCACAACAAATGAAAATTATAAGTGATGAAAATAGAATTTATTTAAGAGAAAGCATAATAGTTTTGAGAAAGGATAAGTAGTTATGGGCAAAAGAGTTAAAAAGAAAAATACAACTTTGTTTTTTGATTCATTTAAGCATTTTAAAAACAATTTTTGTAATTTAGTTTGCTTGGAATTACCAATGCTTACTAAAATCGGTCCAAAAAAATATTTTGAAATTAAATCAGTTAATTATAAATCAAAATATCCTGATATGAAAAAAATTGGATTAATAGATTATGATAAACCAAGTGATTTTAGTTTTACACTTTCAGAAGAAGGTAAAAAAATAAATGAGATAATTAAGAAAAAAGAAAATTTATTTGTATATAATTCAGATGAAGAAAATCGTTTGGAATCAATAAAACCAACAGATTTATGGTCATCAATTGATGAAGAAGATAAAATGTCAATTAATAAAGAGTTAATAAAATTATTGATTTCTTATTATGATACAGCAGACTGTATTAGACCATATTTATCATTAATAAAAATGATTGAATCCTACAATATTTTACAAATAGATGGTGATATGCTATGCCTTTTATTAGCACAAACTAAGGCAGATATAATTAATAAGCAAATGAACTTAGATGCTTTCAATGCCTTAAGTGATGATATAAAAATGGAATTAAAAAGGCCAATTTCTTATGTTCTTAATGGATTAGAAACTGCAGGTATTATTGATTCAACAGGCCAAGTCATATACGACAGGGAATATGTTAAAGAAATTGTAATGAGTTTAAATGAAATTTACATTCAAACTGAATTATCTTATGATGATGTAAGAGTAACAGGAAGATCAGCAGAAGAGCAAAGAAGATTCAGAGATGAAGTCCTAAAAGCATATGGTTATCAGTGTGCTATAACAGGAGAATCAATAGAAATTAAAAATTATAATTCAACAACTTATTTGTTAGAAGCTGCTCATATAATTCCATATAGTGATTCAGGATCATTTTCAGTTAATAATGGTATTGCTTTATCAGCAGAGATGCATAGAATGTTTGATAAAAAGTTATTTGCATTTGAATATACTGATGAAGGTGATTTAAAAGTTGTAGTAACTGAAAGTGATAGAGTAAAAGATAAAACAGGAATTCTATCTAGAATTAATAATAAAATAATAAAATTACCAGAAGATGTAAATGATTACCCTGATGTAGATGCAATAGAATATAGAAGGGAGAATTATTTATTAGCATAATTTAATATAGTCATTTAATGAGTTTTTTCTGTGATTATCTAAGTTTTGTTAAATGATAAAAAAATGATATTATAGACACGACAAAAAGAACTGAGTTCCTCAATTTTTAAAAATTTTGGATTAAATTAGTGTATTTGTTTAAATAGGTACAATCTGAAGTACATAATTTATAAATGATTTTACATAATTTGGTTTCACAAGAAATTGTGCATTTATAATAGCGTTTTCCTTCAGATTGTTTTTTTAAAAAGCAAATATATAGGAATTGATTTATCAGAATGAGCTGATATTTAAATAATAGTAGTTACAACATTAAATAAAATAGTTCTGCCAAATTTACAACCAGTTTTGGAAATTGCCCATGATATGCAGAAATACCAGATTGTGATGTTACTGAATCTATACCAATAAATGATATAAATTGGTATTTATCATCAAATCTTGTTATATCTCCAACCTCAGCTAAAAATAAAGCGGTAGAAAATTCACCAAAACCAGGAATAGAATTAATAATTTTAAATAGTTTCTTATCTTTCGTTTCATTGATTAATTGATTTTTAATTTTATTAATTTCAGACTTAATAAGGCTGAATTCAGGAAAAACAATTTCAATTAATTGTTTGTATCTATTCTTTAATCTAGTTTGTCCTTCAATTAAAGACCGATATTGTCTGGCAAGTGGATTATAAATAAAGTATTCATCATTTTTATAATAAAAATTTTCAATAGTTCCTAAATAAGATCTAGCAATTTTAAAACAATCTAATTTATCAGTTTTAGATTTATTTAAAGTATCTTTAAATTGTTTAACAAGTTTAGGATTAATAACTATAGTTTTTACACTTTTATATCTGAAATAATTTTCAACTGGTAAATGATAAATAGATGTAGATTCCATGATAACAATTAAATTGTCATATTTTTTAATGACTTTATATAAAGAATCAAACTCATCTTTTTTATGTTCAATCAACGTGGCACCGATAATAGTATTCCTTAATTCATCAATAAAACAGTAAACACTTTTTCCTTTAGCAATATCAAAACTTAAACTATGTTTCACAAAAATTTCTCCTTTCATAATATTTCGGTTAAACCATATTCGACCACTAATATTCCTACACGTTTTATCATCCGAACTCTTTAGTTCCATTATCTTCAACTAAATTAATAAATAATCATATGGTAGACATTTATAAAATCGCACTCGAAGGGCCTGTTATAATTCGTCTTTACCGATGCTTGTTATAATAACAAAAAACATAAAAAAATCAAATTTTTAAATTCAAAATCTTTATGCTTAACACTATACGTGTTACAATAGATTATAATTGTTTTTAAGGAGAAAGGTATGATCATAGCCCATAATAATAATAAAGAACGTATACATATTGATAATGCTATTCGTGGGGAAAAATATTTTTGCCCAACGTGTGGTGAAGAATTGTGTCTTAAAAAGGGTAATATTAAAGCTCATCATTTTTCCCACATTAATACATCTAATTGTGATGGTTGGCATTATGATATGTCTGAATGGCATAGTTCATGGCAGAATCAATTTCCAATAAAAAATCAGGAAATAGTTTTTGAGGTGAATGGTAAGAAGCATAGAGCAGATGTTTTTATTAATAATACAGTAATTGAATTTCAACATAGTAAGATTAGCTATGATGAATTTAAAGATAGAAATGATTTTTATACCTCTCTAGGATATAAAGTTATTTGGATTTTTGATGCAACTGACTCTTATTCGAGTGGAGATATTTATGAACATTTTAATAACAATTATTCATGGAAAAATAGTTTGGTTCAACTGACCGAATATAATAATAAAGAAATTGATGTATATTTGCAAGAATTTACAAATATATGGACCTCACATCCATATTATAAAACTATCAGTATATGGAATGATGAATTAGAAAGCTATGCATATCTTCATCATATAGATGAACCGGCATCAATTTCCCAAGATACATTTTTGTCTACCGAAAAGAATAATTTATATGATTATGAATTTGTTGATAAATATACAGAAGTTAAATTTTTACATGATGGAAGCTTTAATCCCAAATTAGATATGAAAAAAAGAGAATATTGTATTAATGATATATCAGATCAGATCATAACAGAAGAAGATTCTGCATTTGGAATGGACTGTTTTATATGGTGTCCATCATATAAACGTTTTGTTAGTCCTAATGATGAGTGCCATGCATGTATTCATTTATCCGAAAAAAACGATAGATGTAAATTTAGATTTGAAAAATTGTTATCAAAGGATTTTAATAAGATAATTAACATAAAATATTCAGAGTATGGAAAAGTAGAATATGTTATAATTTCAAAAGATAAAAAAAGATATAAAGTTAATTATGACAAAACACCTCAATGCATATTAACAATCAAAGAAGCTTTTGAAGACAAACCAAACACTCAAGTAATAAGAGTTAGAAACATAAAAACTGGCTGGAAAGCACAGATTAATAAATATAATTACGATATGATGATTAAGAACAATAAATGCTTTGGAAAAATACAGGGACCTGATTCTTGGAGTACAAAGTTTTCTAATAATGAAAATGAAATATTTAATTTTAATAAACAAGAATGGGAATTAATTTGGAGAAAATAGTTGTATAATAATAATGAGGTAATGATATGAAAAGCGAATTAGTTAAAATTGCTAAAGATGAATTTAATAAGAATACAGCAATAGTCCATTTTCTAGAAGATGATGAACAAAATGCATTTCTTAATGATTTAAAAAAGTATCCACATGCTTTTGTTCTTGCTTGTTTAATGGATAAGCAAATGAAAGCTGAAAGAGCATGGGAAATACCATATAAAGTTTACAAAGAACTTGGAAGATTCGATATCGACTTCTTAGCAAGTGTTCCATTAAATAAATATAAAGAATTATTTAATAAAGGTAGTTATCACAGATTTAATGATACTCAAGCAACTTATTTTTATAATGCCATTATTAGAATAAAAGATAAATATAATGGTGATGCTTCTAAAATATGGTCTAACAATCCAAGTAGTGCATCAGTAGTATCAAAATTTCTTGAATTTGAAGGAATCGGAATTAAGACAGCCACAATGGCTACCAACATTCTTGCAAGACAATTTAAAATACTAATGAGTGATTATTATTCAGTAGATATATCACCAGATGTACATATACAAAGAGTAATTAAAAGACTTGGGTATTTAGAAGAAAATGCAACCATAGATCAAATAATATATAAAGCAAGAGAAATCAATCCAGAATTTCCTGGTTTAATAGATTTTTCATGTTGGAAAATAGGTAGAGAGTATTGCCATCCTACAAATCCAGAATGCAATAAATGTCCATTAAAAAAAGAATGTAATCATGCCTTAAATAAAAAAAACAGTAGAAGAAAAAACCACTGTTTTTTTTAGGTACCACATAGATATTCATTCTAGGTACCATTTGGGTAGCAAAGTTTTAAAATAATCATTTAAAATCATTGAAAAATAAGTAAAAAATGAGTGAAAAAGGGCAAAAAGATACATAAACTTAATGAGCCCCCTGAAGAGAGCATTTAACCGTGCTCTCATTTTGTTTAAAATCATTCCATTTATATTGCATTTTAATTACTAATTTCTAAGATAAAAGGTTCCAAAAATCAAAATTTTAATCTTGAAATCTTTATAAGCAACATTATACATGCTATAATTGTGTTACTTAAAAATAAAAAGTGGGGAAAGATAGATGAAAGAATTTAAACAATTAGGAGCGTATGGTTTAGTTATTCAAGATGGTAAAATCTTACTTATTAAAAAATTTGGAGGTCCTTATCATGGAAAACTAGATTTACCAGGTGGAACAATAGAGTTCTGCGAAAGACCGGAAGCTGCTTTGAAAAGAGAACTAATGGAAGAAGTTGGCATAGAAGTAGTTGATTGTCAATTATTTGATGCCGATTCTGTTGCTTTTGAATGGAAATTTAAAGAAGACGTTTTAGTGAAGGTACACCATACTGGTATTTTCTTTAAAGTTTCAAATTACAACAATGAAATTAAGAAAAAAGTAAAAGTAGATAAAGCAAATGATGATTCACTTGGCGCAGAGTTTTTTGATATTGATAAATTATCTAAAAAAGAATTATCTGCTATCACTATAATGGAATTGGAAAAATTAGGGTATAAACTTAATTAAAAAAAGTCTAATAAGTACATAATTTTGCTTATTAGACTTTTTAAATTCGTTAATATCAAACTAAAGTATTATATACTTTATAAATCAACAAATATAACAACATTTATTTTAGTACAATTTTTTAACTTAAAACTAAAGACTTTTCTTAATAAGTCTGATACAATTAAATAAAGGAGTGGCAAATAAATAAATATAAGGAGGGAAATAAAGTAATAAATATTATAAATGCCACGTACTTTATAAATGTAAGTAATAAATGGAATTAAATCCAAAAATAAAAATGAAACAGAAAGGTAGGGAAATATAGGGGATTTATTAAAGCATTTACAGGAGCGCTAGGAGGAACTTTTGCGGATGAATGGAAAGACTTTATAGTACCAAGAAGTGATATATCATCAACTGCAGCAGTATTTGAAGGAGTACCAAAAGGAACTAATGCAGGAAGAGGACAAAATACTAAAGGTTCAGAAAACATAATTACAAATGGAAGTAAGATATTAGTGCCAGAAGGAACTGCATTAGTTACAATGCAAGATGGTGCGATTACTGGTTTAGTTGCTGAACCAGGAGGATTTATATATTCTTCAGATGATCAAAATTCTAAGTCATTTTTAGCTGGAGATGGAATATTATCATCAACCCTTAAAACATCATGGGAAAGATTTAAATTTGGGGGAGTACCAGGATCAGAACAATTAGTGTTTTACGTTAATTTAAAAGAAATACCAGGTAACAGATTCGGGACACAATCTGAAATATTTTGGGATGATGCATTCTTTGGAACACAGGTTGGAGCAATTATGAGGGGAACATATACGCTTAAAATTGTTGATCCAGTATTATTTATAAAAAACTTTGTACCACTTGAGTATTTAAGACCAGGCGCAGAACCATTTGATTTTGGGGATATGGATAATGTAGCAGGAGATCAATTATTTAATGAAGTAGTTGGTACATTGAGTGCTGCATTCTCTAATTATACAAACGATCCTTCAAAAGGAAATAGAATGGCAAAAATTCAAGGCGATCAAATTGGATTTGCTCAAGCTATGAGTCAAGCAGTAGAAGAAGCTTATCAATGGAAATCATCAAGAGGATTAGAAATAGTTAAAACTGCAATTTTATCTATTGAATATGATGATGATACTAAAGAATTAATGAAAGATGTTAAAAAAGCAGATGCATTATCAGGCGCAAGAGGAAATTCATTTATGCAACAAGCAGCCGCAAGAGGAATGCAAGCCGCAGGAGAAAATGGTGGAGGAGCTGGGATGGCCTTCATGGGAATGGGGATGCAGGCTGCAGGAGGTATGATGGGCGGAATGCAACAACCTAATACAGCATCTACATATCAACCTAATTTTGGAGCTCAACAACCTCAACAACAAGCACAAGACCCTACTACTAAATTAATAGAAATGAAAAAATTATTAGATGCAGGTGTAATAAGCCAAGAAGACTTTGATAAAGTAAAAAAAGAATTATTGGGGTTATAATCTATGGGTGAAAAAGAAAAGTTAAATAATGAAAAAGTAGAGCAAGAAAAAAAGAGTAATAAAAAAATAATAAAAACGGATATAGATGCAAAAGATGGTCAAAATAAATGTCCAAAATGTGGAGCAACAGATATCTCTTTAAATTCAAAAACAGGTAAACTCAGATGTAATTTTTGTAGACATCAATTTGAACCAGAAAAATTAGAAACAATGGAAAAAGATATAAGCAAACTTGAAGGTGAAGTACTTGGATCTGGTGCTACGGATATAATTGCAGATGTAAAAGATATTCTAACATTTAAATGCAGTAGTTGTGGTGCAGAAGTAGTTATCGACACATCTTCACAAGCAAGTGCAAGATGTCACTGGTGTAGAAATACTTTATCTGTAAATCAACAAATACCTAATGGTGCTATACCTGATACAGTTCTACCATTTAAGGTTTCAAAAGCAGATGCTAAAAAAGAAATAGAAACCTTTGTTGGTAAAAGAAAATTTTATGCACATCCAGAATTCAGAAAAGAATTCACAACTGACAATATAATGGGAGTATATCTTCCATATATGATAGTAGATGCTAATACACATATTAGTCTAACAGGTCAAGGTGAACACGAAGTAAATAGATATACAGAAAAAATTGGCGATAGAACAATAACATATTATGATGCTGATTTATATGACGTAGAAAGAGACTTTGACTTGACAATAGAAGGGTTAACAATAGAATCAAGTAAAGACAAACTTGACACTAATTCAAGCAATAGAACCAATAATATAATTAATTCTATCATGCCATTTGACACAGAGAATTGTGTAAAGTGGGATGCCAATTATATAAAAGGTTATACATCAGAAAAAAGAGATACAAATGTAGATGACCTTAAAGGTATAGTGGAGGCACAATCAAAAGATATAGCAAGATTCGCAGCAAATGAGACATTAGAAGATTATGATCGTGGAGTAAGATGGGATAATGAAAATCTAAAATTAAAAGGTCAACAATGGAAAGCCGCATATTTGCCTATCTGGTTATATAGTTACCAAGAAGAAAAGAAAGATAAGAAACTTCTTCATTATGTTGCAGTAAATGCAAGAACCAAAAAAAACTATGGGTAGTGTTCCAATACATATGCCAAAATTATTATTAGTATCATTTTTTGTAGAATTAGCAGGATTAATCGCAATGTTATTTACATATAGTGATGATAATAATTGACCATGGTTATTTCTATTAAGTGGTGTGTTATACTTCCTTATAATTTATGGTAAATATAGAAATAGTGGAGCAAGACACAATCATGAAAAAGATACAAAAACAAATATGAGTAATCTAGTTAAATCAGATAAGTTAGTAAGAAGAGAAAAAAGACTTAGTAATTCTCGAATGGAAGGAGCTAACAATACAAGAGTTGATGGCAGTTTAAATAGTTCAACCGCAATGAATCTTTTAAATAAGTTCAAAGAATAATTTGATTAACATATTTAATTATGTTATCATAAATTTATGAAACAACATAAGATGTGAGCATAGAGTATTGTTATTTTTTAGAAAGGAGGAAAATCTTATGGATTATAGTTATGAGTATACCAGTTTAGAAACAAGTTCTTCAGCTGGAGGAATGATAGTTTATATGATTATTATGTTGGCAGTTGCAGTTTTCTCAATTGTCGCTATGTGGAAAGTATTCAAAAAAGCTGGAAAAGAAGGATGGGCAGCACTTATTCCAATATACAACCTAGTTGTATTATTCCAAATAAGTGGAATTGATCCAAAAAAATTATTGTGGTTCTTGCTACCTTTCATAGGACAAATAATTGTATTTGTATATCTAATAATGGCATATATCAACTTAGCTAAAGCATTTGGTAAGTCATCTGGATTTGCTGCAGGACTAATATTCTTAAATGTTATATTTATGGGAATACTAGCATTTGATGACAGTGTTTATTCAGGAGCATCAGTATAATTAATAGATTTAGGCAACCATGTGGGTTGCTTTTTTCTTGAAAAAATACAGATTATATGATACAATA
>OGOZ01001270.1_pt1 | contig 14456 bp, 9 predicted proteins | sample 1552801 | NCBI WGS metagenome assembly OGOZ01 (sample SAMEA2580196, study PRJEB22360) | human gut metagenome | biome: human gut; feature: human-associated habitat; material: faeces | place: Denmark | collected 2008/2010
TGGCTTGCGGATATTCTTCTTTGATTTTCTTTGTCATACCTTTAGCAACAATATGATTTGGTAAGCAACCAAATGGTTGACACATAATAACGTTATCCACACCTGATTTCACTAAAGAAACGACTTCGCTTGTCAAAAGCCATCCTTCACCCATTTTTACGCCTGGATCAATAAATGGTTTTCCATTGCGAATCACTTCTGAAAAATCATCTGGTTCTCTAAACGTACCATCTTCTTTAACGGCATTCATAAAGGTTTTTTGCATACGCATCACAACATCTTTAGCTAATTGATAAAAATGATGTGACTTGGCATGCATATGATAATAACGATAATCAATCAAGCCATTTTCAATCGAATACAAGGCAAAATCCATAACACCAGAAACGACAGGTTCAAAGCCTTCTTGAATCAAATAGTCTTCCAGATGCCCATTGCCAAGTGGCGAATACTTCATATAGATTTCCCCAACGATTCCTACTCGAATCTTAGGTTCCGTACTGCGCGGAATGGCCTTCATACGATCAATCATAATTTGATAAATCTTCTTTGACTTACGATATTGACCATCTTCAAAACTGTGCAAGAGCTCTGCAACAATTTCATCAATCACTCGGTCAGTATCTCCAGAATTCAACTCATAAGGTTTCACTTGATTCTTTAACCACATCAAAGCATCCCCGTACAAAGTTCCGTAGATAATACGCATAATCAAAGGCAAGGTAAAATCAATCCCACTATCTTTTTCAAGACCAGACATATTGGCACTAATAACCGGAATATAGTCTAGTCCTTCGCGTTCCAAAGCCTTACGCAATAAAGAAAGATAGTTGCTGGCACGACAACCTCCACCGGTCTGTGTAATTGCCAAAGCTACATGGTCTAAGTCATATTTGCCGCTTTTTAGGGCATCAAAGAACTGCCCAATAACAAGTAAAGCAGGATAACACATATCATTATGTACATGAGCCAGACCTTCTAAACGAATATTATCGTTATCGGTCTCTAAAACTTCTAGTTTATATCCGTTCATTTCAAAAATTGGAACTAAAAATTTAAAGTGAATAGGCAACATACTAGGGACAAGGACCAAATGATCCTTTTTCATATCAGATGTAAACTTTGTATACATTCTAAGCACCTCCCGTTCCAGCATCACTTTGATTCATTTTCTCTTCAATTGCACCTTTTAAAGAACGCAAACGAATACGCACAGCCCCTAAGTTATCAACTTCATCAATCTTGATCTGGGTATAGAATTTATCCGCTGTTTGAAGGATTTCTTTCACTTCATCCGTTGTTACGGCATCGATACCACAGCCAAAACTAACCAGTTGCACCAAATGCATATCTTCATTTTCACAAACATAATGAGCCGCTTGATATAAACGTGCATGATAAGTCCATTGGTTTAAAACATGGGTCGAATGCGGTTTTTGCACTGGCACAGATTCTTCCGATAAAACCACAAATCCAAGTTGCGTCAACAATTGATTGATTTGGTGATTGATTAATGGATCCAAATGATATGGACGACCACATAGAACTACCATCGGATGATGATGAGCGCGGGCATAATCCACTAATTCATTATGCTTGATATGTAGTTGATACATAAATTCATTGTATTCATTCACCGCTGCATGCAACGCAATACGAATATCTTTAGCTTTAAACGAGATACCCGCTTTTCCAAAATGCAATTCAATGGCTTTCACAAAACGTTTTTCGTCATCAAAAGAAAGGAATGGACTAATAAACTTTGTATCGCCTAAATCCATATTGCTTTCAATAACCTGTGGATAATATGCAACAATCGGACAATTGTAGTGATTATCGGATTGGTTTTCATCCACGTTATACGTCATACAAGGATAGAAAATCGTATCCAAGTGCATATTTAATAATTGTTGGATATGTCCATGTACGACCTTAGCAGGGAAACATGCCGTATCACTAGGAATAGTTTGTTGGCCAAGTTGATACGTTTCAATTGTACTTGGTAAAGACCAAACAACTTGATAACCTAAGCTATCAAAGAAACGTGACCAGAATGGCATTAAATCATAATTATTTAAGACAAGTGGCATACCAATCTTCTTATCTTGTTTATATTTATGGCGAATTTCTTCTAACATGCCCATCTTGATCTTATACATATCGGGCAATTCTTCTTTTGGTTTATTTAATTTTAAAGGTCGTTCACACTTGTTTCCGGCGATTAAGCGCGTACCATCCGAGAAAGTATTGATTGTCAAAGAACAATGGTTGGTACAACCCTGGCAGGCTACACTTTCAGATTTATGTGAGAAGTTCTCTAATTGTTCTGCATTCAATATTGCACTCGGACTACGATGTAACTTTTTCGCATACAAAGCCGCTCCATAAGCTCCCATTAAGTGAGCAATACTTGGACGAATGACAGGATAGCCTAACTCTTGTTCAAAACTGCGAAGCACTGCATCGTTTTGGAAAGTTCCTCCCTGCACAACAATATGTCGACCAATATCATCTTTACCTCGGGCACGAATTACTTTATATAAAGCATTTCGTACAACCGAACGACATAAACCTGCAGAAACATCTTCTACAGTTGCCCCGTTTTTCTGCGCTTGTTTAACGCCACTGTTCATAAAAACGGTACAGCGTGTTCCTAAATCAACAGGATGTTTGGATTTTAATCCCAGTTTGGCAAATTCAATCGAATCATACCCTAAAGAATTGGCAAATGTTTCAATAAAGGAACCACATCCACTCGAACAAGCTTCGTTTAAAACGATATCATCGATGTGGCCATCGCGAATTTTGAAACACTTAATGTCTTGACCCCCAATATCTAGAATATAATCTACATCCGGGTTAAATTGTTTTGCGGCTGTATAATGGGCCAGTGTTTCTACAACCCCTCCATCTAAATGGAAGGCATGGCGCATTAATTCTTCTCCATAACCTGTCGAATAGGCTCCATAAATCGCAATTTTTGGATTTTTGGCATAAATATGTTTTAAATCATCTAAAACAACATCTAAAGGATTTCCTTTATTGCTGGAATAGGAATCAAACAAGATTTCCCCTTGTTCCCCAATAAGTACAAGTTTTGTCGTTGTTGATCCACTATCAATACCTAAATACGCTTTGCCTGTATAGCTAGATAAATCGGCATATTTTGCATCATGACTTTGATGACGTTCTTTAAATGCTTGATATTCTGCTTCATCTTCAAACAAAGGTTCGGATTCATCCAAATGCATAGGTGCATGCACCAAATCATCTAAAATCTTTTCTAGTTCTTCGGCTCGGAATGTTTTATCTGCACAAAGAGCGGTTCCTAAAGCTACATAGTGAATGGCCGTATCTGGACAGTTGATCTGCGCATCACTGAGATGCAAAGTTTCTTGAAAACGGTTCCGTAATCCACTCAAGAAATATAAAGGTCCCCCTAAGAAAAGAACATTTCCTTCAATTTTATGACCTTGCGCTAATGAGGTAATCGTTTGCCCTACAACGGCTTGGAAAATACTTGCACATAAATCACTTTTTGCCACCCCTTGGTTAATGAGGGGTTGAATATCCGATTTTGCAAAAACCCCACAGCGACTGGCAATCGGATAAATACGATTATAATGCAAGCTGGCTTCATTCATTTCTTCCAAACTCATATGCAACAATTGACTCATTTGGTCAATAAAAGCCCCTGTTCCTCCAGCACATTGTGAATTCATTCGTTGTTCAATGCTGCCTTTAAAGAAAAGGATTTTCGCATCTTCCCCACCTAATTCGATGGCACAATCCGTCTCAGGATATAATTTTTTAGTGGCCATAGCACTGGCAAATACTTCTTGGACAAAAGGTAAACCCGATTGTTCACACAATCCAATAGCACCTGATCCACTAATCGCAAATGTAAAGGGTTCTTTGGTATATTTTCTTAATTCCACAAGTTTATCTAAAGCTTTTTGACGAACTTGTGCTTTATGTCTTTCATAACTCTTATAACATATATGATTTTCTTCATCTAATACGACTGCTTTGATGGTTGTACTCCCAATATCAAAACCTATTCGATACATACAATATCCTCCATTCATGAAATGGTAAACACTACTTATTATGCGAAATTGTCTTCAAACTTTCAAGCAAAAAAGGTTCTTGCGAACCTTTTACTGATAAAACAAATTTTAATACTTTAATTCTTTTACTTGTTCCCAAGGGAAAGCTGGATCACCAAAATGACCGTAACAAGCCGTACGTTTATAGATAGGACGGCGTAGATCTAATTCCGAAAGAATATTTCCTACGCGGAAATCAAAATTGTTTTCAACAATCTTTAAAATTTCCTCATCGGACATTTTACCTGTTCCAAACGTATCAATATTTAAAGATACAGGTTCTGCTTTTCCAATCGCATAGGCAACTTCTACTTCAGCTTTTTTCGCCAAGCCAGCTGCTACAACTGATTTTGCGACATAACGTGAATAGTAAGCTGCACTACGGTCTACTTTCGTAGGGTCTTTACTTGAGAAGCATCCGCCACCAATACGGCCACGTCCGCCATATGTGTCACAGACAATTTTTCTTCCTGTCGTTCCAGAATCACCGAAAGATCCACCAACGACAAAACTTCCAGATGGGTTGATAAAGTATTTTGTGTTTTCATCTAAGAAAGCAGGATCAATACTTGGTTCAATCACTACTTTCATGATCAATTCTTTAATTTGTTCTTGCGTTACATTGGCAGCATGTTGCGTTGACACAACAATTGTATCAATACGTTTTGGTTGGTCATCTACATATTCTACCGATACCTGCGTTTTTCCATCTGGGCCTAAAATAGTTGGATTAGCACGACGTACTTTGGTTAATTGACGTGCCAACAGATGTGCATAGTAAATTGGTAAAGGCATATATTCTTTACTTTCATCACATGCATAACCAAACATAATACCTTGGTCACCGGCACCAATCTCTTCACCATTTACTGCATTGTGAATTTCTGGAGATTGTTGGTTCACTACGACATGAACATGATATTCTTCTGGATACCCAATTTCACGAATCGTATCAAGAGCAATTTTTTCATAATCAATCTTCGCTTTTGTGTTCGCTTCTCCATAAATTAATACGAAGTCATCTTTAATGGTACACTCAACTGCCATATTTGAATTTGGATCTTGGCTTAAAGCACAATCCAAAATTGAGTCAGCAACTAAATCACAGATCTTATCTGGATGGCCTTCGGTAACACTTTCACTTGTAAAAATGTAGTTTTTCATCTTCCTTTTCCTCCTTATAAAATAAAAAAACACACTATAAGAAGCATGCTGTTTTTCACTATACTTCTTATCCTTTCTAGTAGGACCACCTTAATTATGTTTTCTAATCAGGTTGGTGTGGGATCTTTGAGCTAGGCCTCTACCCCATCTCTAGATAATGCATATATAATTTAACATTTTTCTCAATTAAGTCAATTAGACATTTTTTTGAGAATATCTAAAAAACAAGCAGAACTTATTCTTCTGCTTGTTTAACGATTTTCCAAATAAACCAGGCCCGCAGGATTCCGTATAAACAAAATACAGCTCCAATCGCACCGATATCTAAACGATGTTTAATCAGTCCAACAATCGCAATCACAATGCCTAAGCCGGCAAGCTGGAGTTGTTGGTACAACGCTTTATGTTTTTGACTCATTGAATTTTTGTGCCATTTGGCATTTTCTTATCGACAGTTAATAACGATACTTCTGAATCATCCATAGCACATAGAATCATACCATTTGATTCAACACCTTTTAATTTTCTTGGTTTTAAATTAGTAATAACGACTACTTGTTTACCAACCATTTCCTCTGGCTTGTAGTATTTTGAAATTCCACTAACAATTTGACGAACTTCACTACCTAGATCAATTTGTTCTACCAACAAACGATCCGCTTTCGGATGCTTTTCACAAGAAACGACGGTTCCTACCTTCAATTCACATTTTGCGAAATCATCAATGGCAATTTCTGGTAAGCCAGGTTCTTTTTCTTCCGCTTTTTTGGCATTCATTTCTTCCATGAACTTTTCTGCTTCAATACGGGCAAACAATGGTTTCATCTTCTTTACGACTTCGGTTTCTTCCAATTGTCCAAAGTGATCTAAGGAATCAAAATCACGCATTTCCGTACCAATCGCATCTAAGATCTTCTCACTGGTCTCTGGTAAGAAACTATTCAAAAGCACAGCACTGAAACGGATACTTTCTAATAAGTTATATAAAACCGTAGCTAAACGATCTTTTTTGGATTCATCTTTGGCAAGTACCCATGGTTCAGTTTCATCAATATATTTATTAGTACGACGCAACAAGGCAAAAATTTCATCTAAGGCATCACCGACATGGAAAGAATCCATTTGTTTTGTGACGTTTTCTAAAGTTGCTTCAGCTAAGCTCTTCAATTCCTGGTCAACATCTTCCTCTACATGTGGATTGCTTACTTTGCCATCAAAGTATTTATTTGACATGGCAATCGTACGAGAAACCAAGTTACCTAATACATTCGCTAAATCACTGTTGATTCTTTCAATAACCAATTCCCAAGTAATCGTTCCATCTTGGGCAAATGGCATTTCATGTAAACAATAGTAACGAACAGCATCTACCCCAAAGGCATCGACTAGGTCTTCGGCATAAATTACATTTCCTTTAGATTTAGACATCTTGCCATCCCCAATGAGTAACCATGGATGTCCAAAGACTTTCTTAGGCAATGGCAAATCCAATGCCATCAAGAAAATTGGCCAATAGATGGTATGGAAACGTAAAATATCCTTTCCGATAATATGTGTTCCAGGCCAGAATTTTTTAAAGCGTTCACTCTCTTCTTTGGTTGGATCATAGCCTAGCGTTGTAATATAGTTGAATAACGCATCAATCCATACATAGATGACATGTTTGGAATCAAAATCTACCGGAATTCCCCAAGTAAAAGATGTACGTGAAACACATAGATCTTGTAGACCTGGTTTTAAGAAGTTATTGACCATTTCATTCTTACGTGATTCTGGTTGAATGAAGTCGGGATGTTCTTCAATGTATTTCATCAAACGGCCTTCATACTTTTTCATATTAAAGAAGTAGGCTTCTTCTTTTGCTTTTGTTACTTTACGACCACAATCTGGACAACATCCATCCACTAATTGCGATTCGGTCCAGAAAGATTCACATGGTGTACAATACCATCCTTCATATTCGCCTTTATAGATATCGCCTTGATCATATAAACGTTTGAATACTTTTTGTACGATTTCTTCATGTTCTTTGTCGGTTGTACGAACAAAATAATCGTAACTTGTGTTCATCAAATCCCAGTTTGAACGAATTTTACTAACGGCATCATCGACGAATTCTTTTGGTGTAATGCCTGCTTCTTGGGCTTTTTCTTCGATTTTTATACCATGTTCATCCGTTCCAGTTTGGAAATACACATCGTATCCTTCATTTCTTTTAAAACGTGCAATCGCATCAGAAAGGATAATCTCATACGTATTTCCAATATGGGGACGCCCCGATGCATAGGCAATCGCCGTAGTCAAATAATAAGGTCCTTTATTTTCCATTTTCTCTTCCTCCATTAAAAAAGAGATTTCATCCAAGGACGAAATCTCGTGGTACCACCTTAGTTCGTGTATTTCTACACCTCAAACCCTTAACGCGGGAAACGTTCCTTTCTAATCATTCAAAAGGAAAGCTCCAAGTCCATCTTCCATATTTTCCATTTGTTCTCTTTCACCTAATGAGAACTCTCTATGAAATGGTTCCATATGTACTCTTCTTTTCTTTGCTTTTAACAGTAGTATTATACGTGAAATTGTAAAACAACTCAATCTATTCTTGTTGATCATCCGTATCCAAAGCTTTTGTCATAATGCGAACCAAAGGCAAAGCTTTTTCTGGGCAGTAACATTTACCCATTTTGAAACGCGGACGTTTTGGTCCGTGATAATCTGAACCACAAGTCACAAAGGCATGATGTTTAGTAGCAAGTTTCAATAATGCAGCCATGGTTGAATCATGAACTCTTGGTGAGAAACATTCAATTCCATCAATGCCTAAATTCATCATTTTTTCAATATCTTCATCCGGAATCATATCCATATTCCAACTTGATAAAATGGCAATTCCATCGGCATCGTGAATAGCTTGAAGCACATCTTTTAATTCTGGATATTGGGCTTGTACAAAACAAGGTCCGCCTTTGCCAAAGACATCACGAATAAATTTCTTACGTGCTTGTTTTTCACTAGAGCTGTTTTCTAGATACTTCTTCACAAAGGATAATTCTCGAACACGCTTGTTGTGGAATACCATATTTGTGATATCAATTACAGTAATCGTTTGGAAACGCGAATTAGGCATCAATGAATCAACATCAATATGAATGCCACAGTATTCTTCAAATTTCTTTACCCGTTCTAGAGAAAGTTCCTTTTCTCTTTGTAAAGACAAACGTTCGTATTCATCAAATACTGGATTGTTCCAATCAATATAATAACCAAGTAAACGAACGCGTTTTGATTCGAATTGGGTATCAATTTCAACCCCAGGGATATAGTGAATATCATATAAAGGGGCAAAGCGTTGCGCAACCGCATTCGCTCTGGCACAGTTATGATCCGTAATCGAAATCGTTTCCATATGATTTTCCTTGGCTTGTTTAAATAGGTCTTCGACATCGTAATAGCCGTCGTCACTATAATTCGAACGCAAGTGCAAATCAATTGGCATTAAATCATCTAATGTTTCCACTTTTTCAACTGGTGGCTTCTCTATGGCTGGCTTAGCTGCAACCACTGGTTTTTCTTTTTTCTTTACTGGTTTTTCCTTTTTCGTTATTGGTACAACCTCTTCTACCACTTCTCCGGCATCCAAATTGTCATAATCTGGTTGATGAACCAATCTTGTTTTAAAAAGTAAATCGACTAAGGTTTGTTGGTATGGTGTAACAAGTACACAAATACCGTTAATCAACCACCAAGCTAACATACCAAATACTTGGAAGAAGTACCCTAACACCATAAGTGGTACCCCAAAGCCTAAAGCTTGACGGAAAATCAATACCAATCCACTGGCTTCTTTTTTATCCATACGGACTAGTTTTAGATCTGTGACATAGCCACCAAAGCTCTGCCCATAGGTATACGCTGTGAAAACGCCTAAGACTAAAACGCTCATCACAAAGAGCAAGGCAAACATGATATAAAACAACAAATCAAAACAATTTGGTGGTATCAAACCACATAGAATCAATAAAAATTCTATAACCCAAATATATACAGGTAACAGGCTCACATTAATATCAATCAAAAAGGCATAAAGATGTGTTCCGTAATCTTTTATATTCTTCTTTAAAAAACGAGCTTGATGATATCCTTGCCGCTTATATTTTTTCGATTTTTCGGCAAAAACAGCATGGGCAAACTCACTTAAATCAATCTTCCTAATTTCCATCTAAACTACTAACCTTTCTGCAGCTATTATACAAAAAAATAGGGGCAAAAAAAAGTGTGCACAAAAAAAGTTCTCGATAAAATCGAGAACCTCATTAATCTTCCTTTTTCTTTAGAACCGAAATGATTCCCAATACCGAAGTACCAATCATAACCGTATAAGAAACTAGTGAAGTACTTGCTCCGGTATGGACCGAACCAGATGTTTCATTGACGTTTTGCGCTTCAATATAAAGCTTGTTGTAAGTCTTTCTTACTTTACTGTTTAACGTACCATTTACTGAAATCTTATCTTCTTTACTCAAATCATCCCAAGCACTCTTAGAATTCAAAATATTTTGTGCATTTAAGTCATTAGCTTGTGAATAAATCACACCTGTAGGACTTGTTAAATACGTTTGAATAAAAGATAAAGCCGTTGTATCTACAGTATTTTTATTTGACGAAGTTGTGTCATCATTTGATGAAATATTCTCTGTCGTACTATCTGTTGTTTCATTTTGGGAAGGCGTTTGTTCCGTTGAACTTGCTGTATCTACACTTTCTTTTGCCAAACGGCTTGCTGCCTGACTTGATACAAGAACATCTGTATCAATCTTTTTCACTGTAGCTAGTGTATATGGTGAAAAAGAAGCAGTAGAAATCGTTACATTATTGCTTGTTGTGGTTGCAACGGCATTGACCTTACCTTGTCCACCATCGTGGATAACAGTAATTTCTTCGCCTTTTGCGAAAGCATCAGAAGATAATTGAACCGTTACAGCTTGACTAGGTTCAACTTCAACGCCATCTTTCCAGAAAGAAATATCAACGCTTAATGCTTGATCCACATTTTTACCAAGAACGGTTTGGGCATCTTCCATTGCATCTTGACTACCTACTGGGACTACACGCATTTCCACACCTTGTTCAAAAGTTCCTGCTGGGGCAAATACACTTACGCTAATACCATTCACGGATTGTGTAAAGACTTGTGTCTCTTGATTAACAACTGGTGTTTCTTTCTTTTCTTGCACCGGTTGTTCTTCTTTGCTTGGTTGTTCTTTTGCAGGTTGTTGCTCTTGTTCTGATGTGCTTGGTGTTTGTGTTGTCTGTTCTTTTGCAGGTTGTTGCACATCTTGCGTATTAGTAGTTTCTGTCGTCGTTTGTTGCGGCTGTTGTTGCGCTTGAGCCTGTTGTTGTGCCTGAGCTTGTTGTTGAGCTTGCGCTTGTTGTTGTGCTTGCTGTTGAGCCTGAGCCTGTTGCTGTGCTTGTTCTTGTGCCTTTTGCGCCTCTTCTTGAGCTTTTTGTGCCTCTTCTTGAGCCTTTTGCGCATCTAAAACAGCTTGTTGTTTCGCTTTGGCCTCCGCTAAGAAAGTCTGATAACTCTTTCCCGTATTAGCCATCACAAGAGCATCAATGTTCTTGATCATCTCGGCATCTTTTCCTTCTTTGGTCAAAGTTTGATAAACCGATTCACTGTTTACAATTGCTGTATAATTTCCATCATCGACCACTTTAAACGGAACATATTTGGTTTGTCCGTTCTCAATCGATTGAACACTTAATAAGATATTTACAAAATCATTTGCTGTTGTAATTTGCGTTTGTACTTCGTCAGCACAAATATTCATTGTCATCGGAGCTACAAATGTACTTGAAATCACAACTGAAGCCATGGCTTTTTTTAGTAAATTTTTCATGGACTACCTCCATTCTTCATCACTAAAATATTCTACTCTATTTCCCTGCAAAACACAACAAAGCCGTCAAGAATGACGGCTCGTGTTTGATTAATATTGGATAGGTTTTAAATCCCAAATTTCTTCAGCATATTGACGAATTGTACGATCACTTGAGAAGTAACCAGATTTTGCGATGTTAATTAACATCGTACGTGCCCAGCGTTGTGAATCACGATAACGTGCTTCTACATTTTCTTGTGCATTTACATATGCATTGAAATCAGCTAAGACGAAGAATTCATCATTTTGCGTCAAAATATCATTATAAATTAAACGGAATTCATTTGGATCACTTGACCAATAACCATTACGTAAAGAGTCAATAACACGATGAACATTTTCATGTGTATTGTAGTAATCCCAAGAATTATAAGAACGTTCATGTTTCAAGTGGTTGATATCCTCTACATGTAAACCGAAGATTTCCGCATTTTCTTCACCAACTTGACCAACGATTTCCACATTTGCCCCATCAAGGGTTCCAAGTGTAATAGCACCATTCATCATGTACTTCATGTTACCTGTACCACTTGCTTCTTTACCAGCAGTAGAAATTTGTTCACTGACATCAGCAGCATTCATCAATAATTCAGCAACAGAAACAGAATAGTTTGGAATGAATACAACTTTTAAGTATTCATTTGTTTCTGGATCATTGTTTACACGTTCTGCAACCATATTGATCAATTTAATAATTTCTTTTGCTTCATAGTAAGCCGGTGCAGCCTTTGCAGAGAAGAAGAATGTTCTAGGATAAATACGATAGTTTGGATCACTCTTCATTCGCATATATGTATCCATAACGGCAAAAATATTTAACAATTGACGTTTATAGGCATGAAGACGTTTTGCCTGGCAGTCAAAGATAGAATTTACATTTACTTCAACACCACAAGTTTTCTTAACATAATCTGCTAAGATCTTCTTACGTTCCAATTTTACCTTCATGAATTTTTCTTGAAGAATTGGATCATCTACATATTGCATCAAATCTTCTAATTTTTCTGGATTGGTTTTAAATTCATCCCCAATTGTTTCTTCCAATAATTGCGTTAATTGTGGGTTGGAATACAACAACCAGCGACGGTGTGTAATACCATTGGTTTTATTATTGAATAAATCTGGGTAAATGGTTGCGAAATCTTTGAATACATCATCCACTAAGATCTTTGAGTGTAATGCAGCAACTCCATTTACGCTGTGACTTCCAACAATAGCTAGGTGAGCCATATGTACTTGGCCTTCACGAATAATCGCAACATTTGGATAAATTGCACATAAACCTTTATGGTCTACTTCAAATTTCCAACGACGATCAATTTCTTCAATGATCATGTAAACTCTTGGTAACAATTTTTGCACCATATCTTGTGGCCATTTTTCAAGTGCTTCAGCCATAACTGTATGGTTTGTATAAGCAACTGTACCCTTGACAATTTGCCATGCTTGATCCCATTCATAATCGTAATCATCTAATAAGACACGCATCAATTCAGGAATAACAAGAACAGGGTGTGTATCATTTAATTGAATAGCAACTTTTTCAGCTAAATTATCCAAAGAAGGATATACACGTAAATGACTTTCAATAATCCGTGCAATACCTGCACTAACGAAGAAATATTCTTGTTTTAAACGCAATTCTTTTCCTTCAATCGTTGAATCATCTGGATATACATTAGCAGTTAATGCGGTAACATCTTCCAAATATTTCGTTAAATTGGAAGCTGGTGTAGCATTTTCATCCACTTCTGCATCCCATAAACTCAACGTATTTACAGTTTTTGTATGGTAACCAATAATTGGTTCATCATATGGAACCGCACGTACAACAAAATCTGGGTGATGATAGGTAACAAATTTACCTTTTTCGTTTACATATCCATCAACGTATCCACCAAATTTAACGTTTACCGCATGATGAGGTTTCCATACTTCCCAAATGTTTCCATATTTTAACCAGCAATCTGGCATTTCTACTTGTTGATTATTTTCAATTTTTTGTTTAAATAAACCATAACGATAACGAATACAGTTTCCATGGCCAGCTAAATCCAATGAAGCCAAAGAATCCATGAAACAAGCAGCCAAACGACCTAAACCACCGTTTCCTAATCCTGCATCGCTTTCCATTTCTTCTAAACTATTAATATCCATGCCAAGTTTAGCCAAGCCACCTTTTACCGTATCATAGATACCTAAGTTCATAAGGTTACTTGTCATTAAACGGCCCATCAAAAATTCCATAGAGAAATAATACAATTGTTTTGTCTTATTCTTCTTAATGGCATTTTTTGTTTCTTTCCAATTACTATTTGCATACTCACGAATCAAACTTCCCAATGCAAGGTACCGCTCAACTTCAGATAATTCTTCAAAGTTTTTCCCAAACATATCGGAAGCAGTTTCTTTATAATGCTCAATAAATAACGCTTCTGATCCAAAACTATTCATATCTTTTTCCTCCAACGCCTAAAATTATACTAAAAAACGGATTCTTTGGAAATAACAAATCACTAAAGTACCAAATCGGAAGCTGTAAGCTCTTCACAATTAAGCTATTTCATATTTCTCTTTTACGATTGGTGCCTTCCAATGATATCCCATCTTAAAATCCGTACCAATATATGGTGTATCTTTATTTTCTTCCAAAACTTTTCGTACGCGCCCAATCACAACACTGACGTAGCCATCTAAAAGTGAGCGTCCGGAATTTTCTTCCAAAGCCTGTTTCAATGTATCACGCTTTACAACACATCCATTGTTCTTAATTAGTTTTTCCAAAATAACCCAGCAAGATGAATCTATGTGAATTTCTTTTTCGTTTTTTGTGACTCTGTGTCGATTAAAATCAACGATTAAATCAAGAGTTCGATAATAATAATTTTCTTGTTTCTGTGCATCTAGCTTTTCCTGATTCTTGACGCCTAAATAACTGATAAAAGACTTCTCATATTCTTGTGGAGTGCCTTCATACGTTATACCATCTTCTTCCACTCTAATTTTGGGGACGTCTTCAAATACATCAGAAAGCCATTCATTACCCATTTCATCTCTTGCCGTAAACTTAGCTTGAATTGTTTTATCTTTTTTCATTTTCTCCTCCAGCTATTGGTTGACGTTTTGGATTTTCGGTTGCCCGATTACGCCAACTTGACCGATTGAGTACTGATTTTAGATGATCTCGATCTCGACGCCCGCAGGGAGTTCGGTCGCAGCGATTGCTTCGACGACTGCCTTC
>OGOZ01001271.1_pt1 | contig 14435 bp, 12 predicted proteins | sample 1552801 | NCBI WGS metagenome assembly OGOZ01 (sample SAMEA2580196, study PRJEB22360) | human gut metagenome | biome: human gut; feature: human-associated habitat; material: faeces | place: Denmark | collected 2008/2010
GTCAGTTTTGTCGGTGCGGCCGACCTTTATGTAGCATTTAACTATATCGGCAGCAACAGCTATGAATTTATGGTTCCATATCTTGTCATGGCATTGATTTATATCGTTCTTGTGCTGATTATTTCATTATTAATCAAATTGATGGAAAGGAGCCTGAAGAAGAGTGATAGACGTAATTAATCTTAAGAAAAGCTTTGGCAGTGTCGAAGTTTTAAAGGGCATCAACATGACCATCAATAAAGGCGATATTGTGGCGATCATCGGACCATCAGGTTCCGGTAAGAGTACATTTCTCCGTTGCCTGAACTGTATGGAAGACCCGACATCGGGACAGATCATCTTCAACGGAGTGGATATTGCAGATATGAAGGTCGATATCAATATTCACCGAAGAAAGATGGGCATGGTATTCCAGCATTTTAATCTTTTCAACAACAAAACCGTTCTTGAGAATATTATGCTGGCACCTGTTTATACCCGTTGTCAGGAACTGAAGAAAGCCAAACGTCATAATCGTCTGGCGGCATTTGGCAAGAAAGAACAGATTCCTGTGACAACCACCAAGGAGCAGATTAAGAAAGAAGCCAAAGAACAGGCCATGAATCTGCTGAAACGTATTGGGCTGGAAGATAAGGCGAATGTCTATCCTTCAACACTGTCCGGTGGTCAGAAACAGCGAATTGCCATTGTCCGTGCCCTGGCCATGAATCCGGATGTAATTCTTTTCGACGAACCGACATCTGCCCTGGACCCTGAAATGGTCGGAGAAGTTCTGGAGCTGATGAAACAGCTGGCAGAGGAAGGCATGACCATGGTGGTTGTTACCCATGAGATGGGATTTGCCAGAGAAGTTGCATCACGTGTGATTTTTATGGATCAGGGTATCATCATGGAGAACGGAACACCGGAAGAAGTGTTTGACCACACCAGGGAAGAACGAACAAAGAACTTCCTCTCCAAAGTGCTTACATAACAAAAAAGATGCAATATGGCTTAAAGCCATTTGCATCTTTTTTATTGCCGTAGCTCTGCCCCAGCAGCCATACTCCCATGGATATCATTACCAGTACGCAGGCCGCCAGAGTCCCCCAACGGGCAGGTGCTTTCCATAACGGTTTCTGCTGCGTCTGCCTGCGCTGCATTTCCTGCAACAGGTCTTCTCTGGGATGGATGCTGTCGTTAGCCTGTTTATAGGAATTCCGGAACATCCTCAGATCCCTCCTTTCAACGCTTCCTTCAACCGGGCCCGGGCCCGAAAGAGGTGGGATTTCACGGTGGATTCCGGGCAGTCCATGAGAGACGCAATAGCGCTGACACCGTAGTTCTCATAATAAAACAGGTGTATGGCAATACGCTGCTTTTCCGGAAGCTTGAGCACCTGCTCGTATACTTCCGAAACCTCCGGCGCCGTATTTCCCGGCAGCAGCTCCAATGCGCTTTCATCTGCCCGATGCCGCCGAAAAGCACTGCTCAGCAGCGAATTACTGCTGTTCAGTGCCGCCCGGATGAGCCACGCCTTTTGATGCTCCCGGCTTTCAAATTCCGGCGCACGGCGCAGGCAGCGAAAAAAAACATCCTGCAGCACATCCTCTGCATCAGCCCGGTTCCGGGTGCGCTGCAGTGCCAGCCGATAGATCATATCCCCATAGGCGGCATACAGCGCCTCCAAACTCAGGGGCACCGCCTCCGAGGGTGGAATCGTCCTGGTTTCCAAGGTGAAATTCCTTTCTGCTCCCAATACCCCGCAGCCCTTAAAAAGGTTGCGCCGGAGCCGTTTGTTCTGCTTATCCTTCCCGGATCAGGCTTTCCAGCTTCTTGATCAGGTCAATGTTATAGCAGGCATTCGGATAATCCTTGCGGATATCGTTATAGGTAATGCTGCCCTGAGGATCATACCAATCATAGCCGGAATAAAAAGTGTAGTAACTGCTGGTTTCTTTGAATTTGTGTCCGCAGCGGGCGAATATCTCATTGCGTGCAAAGCCCAGCAGCTGTTCCAGCGTCTGGTTGTTGCCCGTAGGAATGTTCCAAAGTTCCTCCGTGGTAAGCTTTTCCTCCAGACTGTTTTCAAAAATCAATCCTTCATCGTTCCACGGGCTCTGGCCGCCGTTTTCGCCGAATGCCATGGAACCGCCGTTAAGCGTATTCACCGTGTACAGGCTGGTTGGGAAGTCCCCATTGTCCCTGGCCTTGGCGGCGGAAGCAAAGGTGTGCAGCGTTACATCCTCTGCGGAAATCACCGTCCGAGCCCCGAAATCGTATACATCTGCCCGGAGGTACTCCGTTTTTCCGGCCTCCGTTTTAACGGTATAAATCACCGAAAAGCAGTTGCCATATTCCGCCGAAGCATTTTTCCCGGTAATAAAGTAATTATAGCTTACCTGGCTGCTCTTGAAATCGGTGCCGTAATGTGCCTCTTTAGCCTTGCGGATGGCCTCCCGCAGGGCAGTCTGATCATATCCGTACAGACTGGAGAGCACATTTTCCCGGCTCTCCAGAGATCTGGGGGTATTCTGCTCCGGTTTGGGTGTAGCCGTAGGGGAGGCAGCAGGAGTCGCTGTAGGGATTGCTGTTGAGGGCGCAGTATCTGCTGGAACGGGCGTATCCGTAGGAGCAGGCGTATTGATAAGTTCCTGTTCCCGGCTGCGGGTAGCCGCATACAGAGCAGCTACCTCTTCCTGGGTCATGTTCCAGGTGGTATCGGTGATCTCTATCCCCCGTTCCTTAAAGATATCCACTACCTCCGGCAGCGTGCTGGTGGTTTCTATCCGATAGCCAGTCTCCGTTTCCGTCACATACAGGCCAAGACTCATGACTGCCTGATATCCTTTATCCGCTTCCTGCGCAGCGATATCCACCGGCAATTCCCAGCGGCAGGCCTTCAGCAAAGCCTCCTTATCTATCGTCAGCAGGTATCTATCCTGATAGTCCAAACTGCACAACGCATATTTACGGATGCTGATGGTTCTTGGGCCGGTCTGTGCACTGGCATAAGCAACCTCTGCCTGTTCTTTTGTCCATATCCAGCGGGTATTTGTCAGCACCAGGGCGCCTTTTTTCAAATCCCCTGCGGGATCCGCCAGACTGCTGGCCGTTTCTATCTGCCAACTGTCCTCCCCTTGCGGGGTAACCACAAAGACCAGAGAATACACCGCTGCCACATCCGGGTAACGGCTTATATCCAGTTCCGTAGTCTTTGGATCCGGCAGATGAAAGTCGTGAATAATGCCGTCTGCATTTACGGAAAAAGTAAACTGCCCCTGTTCGTCCTTATCCGTCAGAACATACCGGCGCATATCCACTTCCCGCAGATTTTCCCCGGATTCAAAGTAACTCAGGCAGATCAATACCCCTGCCATGAGCACCCCAAAGCTGAGCAGCGCCGCCGTCAGCAGGAGGATCATCCGTTTTGTCTGGGTCTTGCTCATAGGCGTGCCTCACAGCTTTTTGCCGCAGCCGGGGCAGAAAAGACTATCGGCACTGACCTTCCGCCCACAGTAGATGCAATGCATATAGCCTGTCTCTCCGCCATTTTGCCGAACCACTTCCGGTTTCCCCGGTTGTTCCTGACTCGGTGGCGGGGTCTGCACTTTTGCGGAAGCCGCGTCGTCAGAGGCAGAAGTGTTTTCCGGAACAACAGGTGTTTTTGCAGCTTCTGCAGCAGGTGCCTCTTCGCCTGCTTCCTTTGACGGTTCTTCCGGCTTTTCGGCGGGTTTGGCAAACACCATCGCCTGTTCTTCGTCTTCTTCAAACAAATCGTCCAAGTCCTTCTGCGGGGTATGGACCACCCGGCGGAAAGAACCGCCCGGTGCCCTTTTCTCCCGAGAACCGCTTCTGGGAGCAGGAGATTCCGTCTCCACCGGCTCCTCTTCTTCCTCTTCGGCAAGATCCTCTGCTTCTTCCCCCGTAGAAGCAATGGCTACGGTAAGTATAATGGCGATGAGCAGAAAGGCTCCGCCCATGACAAGGGCAATAATAAAGGTCTGGTCAAATCCCTGAAAGATGGTCCTTTGCACAAAGGCTGCATCTTGTCTGACTGAGATCCAGGCCGTAAGGCTGTAGCAAAGAAGCACGGCCGCCAGTGTGGCCAGAATAGTGCGTACGGTTTTCATATCTTTTTCCTCCGTTTACTTTTCTATAAGGGATTGTATTTCCCGCAGCAGGCGCAGATTCGCTTTTTCCGTTTCGCTGAGGGCGATATCTTCCCGGTCAAAGTGTCCCTTATACCAGCCATAACCGGTGTAATGATTCAAAAATTCTTTTTCTGCAGTTTCACTGAAGCGCACATAATGCCTTGCATAGATCTCTTTGCGTGCATAACGCAGCAGATTTGCCAGAGAATGTCCCTTTACGGCAGTGAGCCGCCAGATATCGTCTTCTTTCAGCAGATCATAAGTGGGCGACCAGTAAAGTCCATTGGCCATTTGAAAGCTGGTGGCCGTATCAAAAAAGCGCACGAACCCATTCTGATCAAAAGCGCTGCGTTCTTCATTGCGCATGCCGCCCCCGTACAGATCGAAGCAGGTGCAGCCCATCTCTTCATACTCACTGAGACTCTCCGCTTCCCGCAGGGTATCCGGCATACGCAGGCTGCTCCTTCGAAAAGTGACTCCCTCCCTGCTGCTGTAAGCAAGATCCAGCACCTCCACCGTCAGATACTGCACCTTCTGCATTTTGGCCGAAGAATCCGTTTTCTCCCGGATTGCATATACAGCCCGATAACAGTTTCTGTAAGGCTGTCCAACAGGAAACACGATAAAGTTCAACTGAAGTTTTTCTGTCTCATATTCATCCTTAAACAGGCTCTTTGCCGCCTGATCCCGCCGCGCCTGCACCTCTTCACACACGGTTCGCAGGTTATATCCCCGGCCGTACGGATCCAGCAAAGATGTAAGATATCCTTCCGTCAGGGGCTTTTCTTCCTCCGCCGGTTCCTGTTCCACCGCCAAGGAGCCCTTTTTCTCCCGGGGCGCCACATAGGCGGGAGCTTCCATAGTAAATTCCAGTGGCGACAGTTCTATGCCCCAGCGGCGCAGCGTATCCGTATCCGCCCGGAGCGAAAGTTCCATATTTCCATCCTGCCCGTAGGCAAGCTGCAATTCCATAGAGAGCAGCGCCTGTATATCCGGATACCGTCCGACTTCCAATCCCGATTCCCGGGGATCCGGCAAATGGCAGGCATTCAGCAGTGCGGAAAGATCCACCCGGGCCGCCACAGCCCCGTCCTCCCGCCGGTACAGAGACGTATACGACCGCGGATCCACCTGTATGGGCTGCCGCCACAATTCCCAGTACAGCAGGCACAGAAGCAGCCCCAACGCCAGCACGATCAGCGAACTTCCCCAGGCGATATCCCGTATCCGCCGGGCCGGAAGCTTCTTTCGCCTTTTCCCTCCGTCCATATATCCCTTCTCCCATCGGGGCGGCATCCCCATGTCTGCCCCTTTCGTTGGTACAGATGTATATATTGTATCCGACCTGACCCGGCATTTCAATACGCACAAGGATCGGGAGCACATCGGGACGCAATTATTCTTGATTCATTCACACTTTCGTTGCATCTTGGCAAAGAATGTGACCCCATGTGCCCATGATTCGTATCCCATGCACCATGCAAAAAGCCCCGGCTATGCCGGGGCCTCTTTCTTTTTCTCTTGTTAAAAAGTAAAGTTTCCGTTACGGAATACGGGGATCACCGTACCATCCGCCTGAATACCGTCGATGGACAGGTCTGCCGTACCCACCATGAAGTCCACATGGGTCATGGAGCGGTTAAGACCATTTTTCCTGCACGTCTCTTCATCCCAGTTCTCCGCACCCTCCGCACAAGTGGGATATGCTTCTCCAAAGGCAAAGTGGCAGGCAGCATTCTCATCAAAAAGCGTATTGTAAAAGAGCGTTTTACTGTTGCTGATGGGGGAATCATATGGCACAAGAGCTACCTCGCCAAAGCGCCGTGCGCCTTCATCCACATCGATGGCCTTTTGCAGCACTTCTTCTCCTGTGGAAGCAGTAGCTTTGGTAATACGGCCCTGATGAATTTCAAAGCGGATATCCCGTATCACATTGCCGTCCTTACACAAAGGCAGCGCCGCACAAAGGATCCCTTCTCCCCGGTTGGCGTCGGGAGCGGTGAAGATCTCTTCCGTAGGCATATTGGGCATAAAGAACTGCCCTTTGGGCGTATATTCTCCGCCGGCACACCAGATATGACCTTTAAGCAGCCCCACAGTATAATCCGTGCCCAGGCTGTTATAGTAGTGCAGCCGGTCAAAGCGGTAGGCGTTGAGCTTTTCTGTCCGCAGCTGAAGCTTTTGGGCATGTGCTTCCCAGGCTTCCACCGCAGTTCCATCTCCCTTTACCCGCACGGCCAGGAAAATCTTTTCCCACAAGGCCTCCACGGCCTCCTTTTCCGGCAGTTCCGGAAACACGACCTTGGCCCAGGCCGGGGAAGCAAGGGCGCCGATGCACCAGGGGAAAGCGCTGGCCATAGACAGTTCCCTGTATTCCCGCAAAGCCTGCCCCTGGCTCCTGGCGCTGCGCAGGATCCTGTCCGGATCCACGCCCTTAAGATTTTCCGGGTTGCTGGCTACCAGATTCAGAGTAGCGGCACCCTCCCGGGCATAATCTGTGCACTGATGCACCACCCAGGCAGGTGTTTCGTCAAATACATCCTCCTGCGCATATAAATACTTCATACGGGTCATGGCATCGTCATTCCAGCGCAGCACCACTTCCCTGGCGCCCCGTTCATAGGCGGCCTGCGCACACAGGCGGGCAAAGGGCGCCTGCTCCACCTGACTGGTAAGCAGCAGAGTCTGTCCTTTTTGCAAATTGGTGCCCACTGCCACAAGCAGACGGGCATATTCCTTCAGTTTATCCTCAAAGCTCGGCATTTGTTTACTCCCTTCCGTCAGTCCATTTCTATCTCTTCATGCTGTGCTGCTTTGAAATACGGACGGCCCAGAAGCAAGAATACACCACCCAGCACAAACAGCACGATCAGGCTCAGTATCCCAAAGCAGGCCTTCCCTGTAATCCCATAAACCAGCGCGTACAATGCTGGTCCGATAACAGCGGCAAACTTACCGAAGATATCCAGGAACCCGAAATATTCGTTAGAACGTTCCGGCGGGATGATCTGCCCGAAGTAGGAACGGGACAGCGCCTGAATGCCTCCCTGCACCGTGCCCACCAAAGTAGCCAGTACCCAGAAAAGCACCTGACCAATGGCAATGGCTTTTTCCTTTGTCATACCCATGGTATCGTAAAAATCAATGAAGAAGCCCATAAAGAAGCCTACCACGGTGATCAGGGCATATACCCCTACGGCCACGCCGATAAGCTTCAAAGCTCCATACTTCTTCCCCCAGCTGCCGAAGAAAATGGAAAAGGGCATGGCTACCAGTTGCGTGACCAGCAGGGCAAGGATCATGCCGATAGCCCCCAGACCCAGGGTAGAACCGTATTTGGTCGCCATGGAGATGATGGTGTCCACCCCGTCGATGTAGAAGAAATAGGCCAGCACAAAGAACAGCACTGCTTTATTGGTAACGATGTTTTTAAGCGTGCGCCCTACGTTTTTAAACACCTCCCGGCCCAGCTGGGAAGGGGGCGTTTCCACATAGTGCTTCTGCTCTACATTCTTCCAGAAGGGAATGGAAAAGGCCAGCCACCACACGGGCACAATGGCAATGGCGATCTTATACCCCAGCAGGTTATCCAGCCCCATGATCGCCATAATGGCAATGGAAAGTACAAAGGGAATGGTACTGCCGCCTATATACCCCATGGCAAATCCCCAGGCAGAGACCCGATCCATCCGATCCCGGATAGTCACATCCGTAAGGAAACTGTCATAAAACAGGCAGGAACCGGAAAAACCGATGCGGCTGAAAATAAAGCCGATGATCATCAGCACCCAGTTATCCGTCAAGGCCATAAGCAGTGTGAATGCCACGCCCAAAAGCATGAATATCTTCCAAAGTCTTTTCTTCATGCCCTTGAAATCCCCGATGGCCCCCAGGAATGGCGCCATAACGGCTACGGCCAGATTGGCAATGGAAACCACATACCCATAGGTAGTGTCGATGGCCTGTGCATTGGCCAGGCCCTGAATGACCATGGCAAAGTAAATGGGCCAGATGGCGGCGGCAATGTTGGTAGCCCAGATGGAATTGGCCCAATCATAAAAGATCCAGCTTTTTTCCACTTTGGTAAAACTTCTCCAGCCTTTTTTCTCCTGCGTTTGCTTTGTTTCCAAGTTATTTTTCCCTCCCGGTAAGGTTTATCTTATTATGGCATATTCTCCCGACCGGCGCAACGGTCATTCCCCTTTTGGTCTAGTTGTTTTTCATTCTGACTGCTTATGGCGAAATCACCATTCCCTGTTTTTCGTGTGGTATCTTCCCTTCACCAAACATAAGGGAGGCGATTTCCATTTTCTCTAGTACCCGCCGGACTCTCCTAGCAGGCATTCTGCTGGGAGGCTCATTGCTTTTGCTGTCCCAGGGCTGCCGGGAGGCTTCCCTGGAAAAAAAGGAACGGATCCGCAGTGCCTTTGCCCCGGATTATTCCCGTGTGCAGTTTTCTCTGGCCGCTCCGGAAAGCACGCCGGTCCCCCCGGCAGATCCGCGCCTGACCGCTCCGCCCACCCAGAGCCCCAGCCCCAGTCCTACGGCGGCGCCCACGCCGTTTTCCATGCTCTGGTTTTCGGATACCCAGGTCTATGCCTATAAATACCCAAAGGTATTCAACACCATGGCTGCCTATGCCGTAAACCATCGGCAGGAACTCAATGCCCTGTGCGTTCTGCAAACGGGCGATATTGTAGATAACCGGCACATGGAGCGCCATTGGAAAAATGCCGCCCATGCCATCGGCCTGATGAAGGAGAAGATTCCCTTCTACTGCATCGCCGGAAACCATGATGTGGGAGCAGATAAAGCGGACTACGCCGTGTACCTTACCTATGCCTTTAACGATATGGCTGCGCCGGAGCAGCAGTATAAGGATGGCGTCTGCTGGTATGAAACGCTGGAAGCCGGTGGTACAAACTTCCTGCTGCTGGGGCTGGGCTGGCAAACGGATACGGAATATTTTGACTGGGCCCAGGAGGTGCTGGAAAAGTATCCGGATCACATTTGTATCCTGCTGGTGCATAACTTTCTGAGCGATGACGGAAGCCTTACCTCCAACGGCCGGAGAGTGGAACGAAATCTTGTGCGGTTGTACAAAAACATCCGCCTGATCCTCTGCGGCCACAATGATGGCTCCGCGCGGAAAGATATCGTCTATGAGAATGGGCGCACAGCCTATGCCCTGATGTATAACTTCCAGGACGATAAAAAGAAAGGCCTTGGTTATCTGCGGATCCTGACCTTTGATCCCGTGACCCGTTCTGTTGGTGTGCAAACCTATTCGCCTTACTTTTCCGACTATAATTATTATGAGGATGAAAGCCGGGACTGCTTTACTCTGGAAAACGTATTCTAATCTTTCCAATCTTGTCAAAAAGCTCCCCAAACGGGGAGCTTTTTGCGTGCTTTATTTTTTCTTTCTGAGCAGAGGGATGGCACCCAAGGCCATGATCACCGCAAAGACAATCAAGTAGTAGAAGGAGGAAATACCGTGGGCCACAATGGCGGCGATCACCATAAATACACTGCCGCAAATGGCCAGAGCAGGCAGCACAAACCGCTTTCCGGCTTTCAGATCCGTGGCCTTCTTCATGAACAGCAGCATCATGGGAATGTAGAAAGCGTAGATATTGATGATGGGCAGTTCAGAAGAATCAAAATTGAAGGGACCGAACCAGCCTTCCGTCAGGTTAGCGCCGTAGAAATATACATACCAGGCCGTACATAGCAGCAACCCTACCACAGCAGAGTTGGCCGGCACATTGGTCTCTTTGTCTACGCTTTCCAACGTCTTGGGGCGGAAGCCCTCTTTCCGTATGGCAATGGCATAGGAACTGCGCACGGAAGCAAACATAAGCCCGTTCAAAGTGCCCAGGCAGGAGAATACGATGAGTACTTCCACGATTTTTCCGCATACCGGCCCAAAGATATTCACAAAGGGCTTTGTTGGATCCACCAGAAGCTCCGCATTGGAAGCGCCGCCGGAAAGACCGATATAATACAGGATATAGACCACCGCGATCAGTCCGCAGCCCATTCCCAGTGCAATGGGCAGATTCTTCTTGGCATCTTTAAGCTCGGCATTGATGGTAGTGGCAATGATCCACCCTTCATAGGCAAATGCCGTGGCTACAACGGCGGCAAAAAGCGGGCTGGAACTCCCTGCACTGCTCACAACGGCATCATGAGTCATATTGGCGGCCAGCTGCCCGTTGGCAAGCCCTACAACGCCCCCCACAACCGCCATTAGTGCCAGTGGGATCAGCTTGACAACCGTAGTAGCTATCTGAAACTTTCCTGCCAGCTTGGGCGCCAGCGCATTCAACCCGTAAATAGCCACAAGATAAAATGCCCCCAGCACCATGCACTCCGCCGAATTTAAGGCCAGTCCGTACAGAGCCACCGTATACCGGGCAGAAACCCAGGCCAGCACGCTGGTCATGGCCGGATAATAAATGCAGGTGGCAAAGTGAGCCACAAAATATGCATATACCTTTCCGCAGGTAGCCTCGGCATAATCTACCAGACCATTGACCTTTTCATACCGGCCGGCCATGGTGGAAAAAGCCAGAGCACATACGATCATGACCGCTGCCCCGATGACCCAGGCCAGTACACCCAAGGGCATGTTGCCCTGGGTCTTTTGCAGGATGGCTTCCGCCTTATAAAAAATCCCGCTGCCGATAACAATGCCCACCACCATGGCTATGGCCGTCCACAGGGTGTATTTCTTTTCCAGTTTGTTTTCCATCTGTCTCTCTCCTTTTCCTCCGTACCCGATCCTTCCTGTTTCAGCATACGCTGTCCCGGCGGGATACAGACCTTTTCTCGGGTCCAAATGCAGGAGAGCGATACCCCCGTCTTCGATCCCTTTTTTCAAGCGGTTTCGTATATAATAGCACAAAAGTTGCAGCATGCAAACATATTTATTTGCTTTTTTCTCTTAAAATGAAAAAATATCCGGAAAGAATCCCAGTCCGGATAATATTTATGCATACCATTATTTGTTTTTTCGCTTGTTAAAGTCAGGAAATACAGAGAGGAAGTCTATACCCCACTCCCCTATGCCGGACGATTGTCCGTTATATGATAGGTGGGCACAGCCTGCTCCAGCAAGGTTTTAATATCCGGGCTGTTGTGCATACAGGCTTTCCAAAGCACCTCCAGCTGTTTTTGCAGATCTTCCGGGCAAATGTTCAGAGGCTTTCCGATGAAGATGAGCTTGTTATCCGTGCTGCGCAGCCCTTCCTCCTTGATAAGCAGCTCCTCATAAAGCTTTTCTCCGGGGCGCAGACCCGTATACACGATCTCAATATCCACGCCTGGCTCCAAGCCGCTTAGGCGGATCATGTTTCTGGCCAGATCATCTATTTTCACCGGTTCTCCCATGTCCAGAATAAATATCTCGCCGCCCCTGGCATCGGATCCGGCCAGCATGACCAGGGAAACCGCCTCTGGAATGGTCATAAAGTAACGAATGACCCGCTTGTCCGTCACCGTTACCGGACCACCCTGCGCAATCTGCTGCCGAAACAACGGGATGATACTGCCGGTGCTCCCCAGTACATTGCCAAAACGCACAGCTACATATTTAGTATCGTAGCGGCCGTTGAGAGACTGCACGATCATCTCGCACATCCGCTTACTGGCTCCCATAACGTTTGTGGGGTTCACTGCCTTATCCGAAGAAATAAGCACAAACGTTTCCACGCCATACTCACCCGCCATACAGGCTACGTTATAAGTGCCGAAAATGTTGTTCTTGACCGCTTCATTAGGTGAATCTTCCATTAGGGGCACATGCTTGTGCGCCGCTGCATGAAAAACGATCTGAGGCCGATAGCGTTCAAAAATCTGCCGCACCCGCTCCTTATCCCGAACAGAGCCGATCAATGTTTCCAGCGGAAGTTCCGGACAGCTTCGCCGCAATTCCTGCTGAATACCATAAGCGTTGTTCTCATAAATGTCAAAAATTATAAGCCGTTTTACCGCATGGTGCGCGATCTGCCGGCACAGTTCGCTGCCGATAGACCCTCCGCCGCCCGTGACCAAAACTGTTTTGCCGTTGAGGAAGGCGCCAATGCGTTCCAGATCCACCTGCACCGGCTCACGGCCCAGCAAATCTTCGATCTCTACATTACGGATCGTTTGCATAATGACTTCGCCGTTGGCGATCTGATACAGAGCCGGTAGAGTGCGCAGCCGGCACCCTGTCTCCTGACAGATGGTCAGCAAATGCTTCTTTTCCTGACTGCTGGCTGTTGGAATGCAGAAAAGGATTTCGTTGATATCAAACTGCTTCGCCGCCTGCAAAATCTTGTCCCTGCCGCCGATAATACGCACGCCACGCAAATACTGCCCACGTTTGGCCGGGTCATCGTCAATAACGCAGACAATATTATTTTGAGAGAATCGGCTTCTCTGGCACTCCTGAATGATCATGGCTCCCGCTTCGCCACCACCGATGAGCATGGTTCGTACGCCTCCCCGCTGCCGCCTCTTATGAGAAAGATAGGCCGCATATCGAGAAAGAGTGACAAATATCAGCTCAAAAGCCAGCGTAAACACGGGAAAGCTTCTGGGAAACGGACACTGGGAAAACACCAGTATAGCCAACAGCAGCAGCGCTGAAAGACCGCAGGCTTCAAAGAGCCGGATAAACTCTTCCGTTCCGGCAAATTCCCACATGCCGGAATACATATGGAAAGCGGTAAAAATAACCAAAGCCCCTGCTACGAAAAAAGGCATCCGAAACAAAATGGGGTAAAAGAATCCCTGTGCTACAGGCTCTGTTAAAGAAAACTCAAACCGAACCACAAGGGCCAGAAAGGCGGCCAAACACAAAAGCACACCATCCATGATCATCATGCAAATAGTGCGCCATGGTTTCTTCAGCCAAGACAGAAAGGGATACAACTCTGTCTTCTTGTTAATTTTATCATTAAATATATTCGTGTTCATTAACAAACATAATACGCCTTTACCGCAAAAAAGTCAACATAATCGACGGCTTCGACCGCTGGACTGGATGCGGCCTTCTAAAACCATATCCACCGCTGCGCCAAGCAGGGACAGCTTCTCTGCAAAGTTTTCTCTACAGGGAATGACCTGTACGTATGGATGCACTTGCCAGGCTTGAAAACTTTTTTCGTTCAGTGCTGCCGCTTCCGCCGGTGCTTCCGTTCGAATGGAATTGCCGGTAACTGTATAAAGATGTGGAAGTGCTACCGCTGCCGATTCCATAAAGAATACGGCATCATATCCTGCCAGTAAATGCTCCAACGTCCAACCTTTTTTTTGCAAAATAAAGTCGTATTCGTCTTCTGCAATATAAGCACGATTGTCCAGAAGACCCCGGTCGGAAAGAATAAGAATCCGTTCCGCATCCATGCTCTCCGCCGCTTGCAGAAAAATGCGCTCCCGTGCGGCCTGTAATTCCGTTTGGCACTGCTGATAGAAAACACTGGTGGAGCAGTTCCACGGAGTAACACCGCCGCTCATAAGGTCTGTGGCCGCTTCCCGGATACATAAAACGCGAAAGCCCTGTTCCATGTATCTATGCCGCAAATAATCCATGGCTGCGGTCTTTCCTGCACAGGGTCCGCCTGTGATCACAATTCTGGTAATACGCCTCATCTGGCACTCCTCTCTGCGAATGAAGGATTTTCTGGTCACTAATTTTCATTTTATCCCCCGCAAGCCGGCATGCGCAAAGCGCGGCCTGAGGTGAGAACTGGTCTGTATGCCGCGGCAGCAACGAAAAAAGCGCTTCAAGTGAAGCGCTTCTAAAAGGGATCCGGCGGCTGCCTATCTTCCCGAGCCGTTGCCAGCCAAGTATTGTCGGTGTATGTGAGCTTAACTTCTGTGTTCGGAATGGGAACAGGTGGGACCTCACAGCTTAACCACCGGAAGAGTGGGGTGTGTAAACACCTTGAAAACTGCATACCGTAATCCGCTTCGGAATCCTGAATCAGAGTCTTGTGTTGAACAAGCCCTCGACCTATTAGTATCGGTCAGCTGCGCACATTGCTGCGCTTCCACCTCCGACCTATCAACCTGGTAGTCTTCCAGGGGTCTTACCTCTTGCGAGTGGGAGATCTTATCTTAGGGTCGGTTTCACGCTTAGATGCCTTCAGCGTTTATCCGCTCCGCACATGGCTACCCAGCTGTGCCGTTGGCACGACAACTGATACACCCTTGGTGCGTCCATCCTGGTCCTCTCGTACTAGGGACAGCACCCTTCAAATCTCCTGCGCCCACGATGGATAGGGACCGAACTGTCTCACGACGTTCTGA
>OGOZ01001274.1_pt1 | contig 14425 bp, 8 predicted proteins | sample 1552801 | NCBI WGS metagenome assembly OGOZ01 (sample SAMEA2580196, study PRJEB22360) | human gut metagenome | biome: human gut; feature: human-associated habitat; material: faeces | place: Denmark | collected 2008/2010
CACCCAACTCCTCAGATTAAGGTAGAAGTAGAACTTAACACAAAGAGCATTAGCTATGACATCACTGTCAACAAGATGAAAGGATTGTTGTATGGCTATTATATTGGGGCTTTACTTTCGACTTCAAAAGAGTGGGTGCGTCGTTATAGCATCTTGTCTGAAATAAAAGACTTATTCTCTTCTATCGCATCTTCCGAAGACAAGATGCCAACGATGGCTCAAAAGACAAAGTTGGAAGCAATGATATATGATATTCAAAAAGAATCCCCTGCTTTGGCAGGGTTGGACAAGTATTGTCGCTCAGACATAAATTTGAATCAGTTAATAGACAAACTGAAGGGAAATGGTTGGACGTGTGCAGATTTAGTTGACCAAACGAGAATTATGGACTCAATCATGGGAATAGACAACGGTCAATACGCTTTTGACTGGCTTGAAAGAGAAGAGCAGAAACTTTGTGTGCAGGCGCAAAAGACCCCAAAACTCATTTCTGTCAAAAATGAGGAGATTGTCGTTGCCAACAACCAACTTCATAAGCTAAAGAATAGTTATCTGAAAGAAGAAGATGAAGCGTTACTGAAAATCTTGGTAAATGAGATATTTGTTTCCAAAAACTATAATGGGAAAATAAGTACATTCAAAGCAGAAATCTCTGATACCATAACCCAAAGAGCTAAAGATATGCTTGGAGAAAAGTGGGCAGACAGTGAGTTGAAGCAACAATTGAACCAAGTGCGACACTACGTTAGAGGACAAGAAGCTTCTTTCGATTGGGATTATATGCTGATAGCTTCATTGGCATCGGTTCTTTCCAAAGGAAATGAATGGGGTTCCTTGCTTTCTTTTATGAGACGTAAACAGATTTCAGATTATCGTATCGCTTATGCAATTTATGGAGAGCTACACGGCTTTGCCAATATGACTCGTGATTTTACAGACCACTTGTATGGGCTTTCCGACAAATCTTATATAGCAGCGGTTTACAAAGAAATCTATGGACAACTATTTGGAGATTCAGCTCAACTCTTGGAACTTGAGCCATATTCGTCTCAAAAGGGCTCGCTTGGAAATACCCAAATGGCGTCCTGGAAAGAAGAAGTCTTGCAAATCTGGGAAACTTTGAATCGGCAAAAGAACAGAAAAGAACTTTTGGGCGAATTGAAAGAAACCTTAGAACAAGTGAATACTATAGATTCCCTCATTGGCTCATTGTTCAAAAAAAATTTCTGGAGCAAAGCTACAAAGCTGCAGACTGCCTTAAAAAAAAGATTAGGAGTCAAGAAAAAAGTAAAACGAGAAAGTTGCGACAAGGTAGAAAGTGGTGATTTGTTTGCTACTACAAATTCTGTTTCGTCCCTTGGTGTATCCAAAAGAAGCAACGACGAATACTTTAGTTTAGACCCTAAGGCTTGGGACTACATGAAGGATTATATTCCTCAAAGCTATCAAGCGAAAATTCATGAAGATTTCGATTGGTTTATTGGAGAAGTACGAAAAGAAAAGAATTTGCGTTATAAATATTACAAAGAAATTGACAAGTTAGACAATCGTCAGGTAATAAACAGCTTTTGTAATCTCAAAAAGAAACAAGCTTATTATTTTTCTGACAGTTTGAGAGAAACTCTTAAAAATGCTGCTGAATGTGAAGGTAAATACATTAAACAATCAGGTGGACGTGGACAATACGGACATGTTTGGGTTAAATTTGAACCAAATCCTGATAAGGGATATGAATTTGTTGACGAAGTAGTAGGTGGAGTTGTTCCTCGTGAATATATTCCTGTAGTTGACAAAGGCTTACAAGAAGCTCTAGCTGGTGGTGTACTTGCTGGATTCCCAATGATCGATGTAAAATGTACATTATTCGATGGATCTTATCATGATGTAGACTCAAACGAAATGGCATTCAAAATCGCAGCTTCTATGGCTTTAAAAGAAGCTAAAAATAAATGTAATCCATGTATTTTAGAACCAATTATGGATGTTGAAGTAGTTGTTCCAGAAGAATTCATGGGTACAGTAATGGGAGATTTAACTTCTAGAAGAGGAAAACCTCTTGGAAATGAATCTCGTGGTAGAGACATAAGCATTAAAGCTATGGTTCCACTATCTGAAATGTTCGGTTACATGACAGTTCTTAGAAGTAACACTCAAGGACGTGGTACTTATACAATGATCTTCGATCACTATGAAGAAGTACCTAGAAGTATAGCTGAAGATATTATTAAGAAAAATGGTGTACAATAATTAAAGTACACTTTTGCCAATTTTGTTTATTTAGACTTGAAATATTTTCAAGTATTAGATAAAATATATTTATGATGTAAAAAAGGAGGAAAATAAAATGGCAAAACAAAAATTTGATCGTTCAAAAGAACATGTTAATATTGGTACTATTGGACACGTTGACCATGGTAAAACAACATTAACAGCTGCAATTACTAAATACTTCGGAGAATTTATGGCCTATGACCAAATCGATAAAGCTCCAGAAGAAAAAGCAAGAGGTATTACTATTAATACTGCTCACGTTGAATATAGTACTGAAAAACGTCACTATGCTCACGTTGACTGTCCAGGACATGCTGATTACGTTAAAAACATGATCACAGGTGCTGCTCAAATGGATGGTGCTATCCTAGTTGTTAGTGCAACAGATGGACCAATGCCTCAAACTCGTGAACACATCTTATTATCACGTCAAGTTGGTGTACCAAAAATGGTAGTATTCATCAATAAATGTGATATGGTTGATGATCCTGAGTTATTAGACTTAGTAGAAATGGAAGTAAGAGAATTACTTACTGAATACGGATATGATGGAGATAATACTCCAGTTATTCGTGGATCTGCTCTTAAGGCTCTTGAGGGTGATGAAAAATGGGTACAACCTATTAAAGATCTTATGGCTGCAGTTGATACATGGATCGATACTCCACAAAGAGATACTGATAAACCATTCTTAATGAGCATTGAAGATGTATTTACTATCACAGGACGTGGAACTGTTGTTACAGGTCGTGTTGAAAGAGGTAAATTAAATCTTAACGATGAAGTTGAAATCGTTGGTTTAAAACCAACTAGAAAAACTGTAGTTACAGGAATCGAAATGTTTAGAAAATCATTAGATTACGCTGAAGCTGGAGATAACGCTGGAGTTTTACTTCGTGGTATTAACAGAGAAGATGTTGAAAGAGGACAAATCTTATGTAAACCAGGAAGCATTACACCACATAAGAAATTTAAAGCTAGCGTTTACGTTCTTTCTAAAGAAGAAGGTGGACGTCATACTCCATTCTTTAGTAACTATAGACCTCAATTCTACTTCAGAACAACTGATGTTACAGGCGTAATTACATTACCAGAAGGTACTGAAATGGTTATGCCAGGTGACAACGTTGATATGACAGTTGAGTTAATTGCTCCAATTGCTATTGAAAACGGAACTAACTTCTCAATTCGTGAAGGTGGTAGAACAGTTGGTGCTGGTGTAGTTTCTGAAGTTATCGAATAGTTTTAGAAACATTAAACTCTAGAGAAATCTAGAGTTTTTTTATGTTATTTGACTAATTGTATCATTTATGATATAATACTGCATATTGTGAGGGGGTACCTATGGAAGAAAATGAAAACGTTTTAGAAAATGAAAATAAAAAATCAAGAAATGGCAAGAAGGCAGTAGGAATAATTCTTGGTGCTGCTGCTACTGCTAACGCTGTAGCTGATGTAACTAAATATATAATTTCAAGTAGAGTAGAAAGAACAACTGATGGAACTGAAGAAAATAAAGTAGGATACGAAGGATATAATAATAGATTTAATACAAAGGTACATTCAAATAACTTCGTTGTTTTACATGTAAGTGAAAAAATTTTTAATGATATTACAGGTTTAAGAAATACACTAAATCAATGTAAAGATAGAAATATATCAGTAAGTATTGTGTTAGATACTAAAGCAGATAATTTAGCAAAAATGTATAAAGACATAGATTTTTTACAAGCTGTATTAAAACAATATAGTATAGATATGCCAGTATACTGTAATATAGATAACATCATGAATAATAAAAACTTAAACAACGCTGAAAAAACAGCATTAATCGAAACATTTTTAGACAAAGCAACTAGAAGTAATCTTTATGTTGGATTATATGGAACAGATACTAATCTAAGTGATTGTAATGAATTTATAACAAAGATAAGTGAATATGATACATTCTTAATTCAAGATAATGAAACTATTAGATATCAAGGAACACACAATATTACTAAAGACTTAGAAGGTAATATAAGCGCTACTGTAGATTTATCAAGTGCTATCGCGGAATCTAATTTAAATTCTTCATCATCTTTGGTATATTCGTCAAATTATATAGTTACTGAAGGTGAGACAATACATTCAATCGCACTAAAATGCGGCTTGAGTGAAAACGATTTAATAAAATACAATGGTAATAAAAAGACAGTAGAAGTAGGAGATAAATTATTTATTCCTAACTTATATATGACTATTAATGAAGAAACAAAAGAAGTAAAATATAACTTTGCTATCGCAAGAGGAATAGACATTTCAGATTATCAAACTAATATTGATTGGGATAGAGTAGCTGAAACTTCAGATTATGTAATAGTTGAAGTAGCAAGAGATGATAGTGATTATAAAAATAACGATGGTTATTATTTAGAATCAGCTATAGAACAAATTAAAGGAACTAAATCACAAGATTTAGATTTAGGATTATATTTTTGTGTTTATAAAGATATGGATGCAAGTACATATGAAGAAAGAATGGAATCATATTTAACAAAGTTAGATAACAAATTAAGAGAAAATAGTGTTAATATGGAAAAAAGTAATGTACCTGTATTCTTAGACTTTGAAGTATATAGTGAAAATAACGATTATTATGAATTAATGCAAACATTTGAAAAAGTTTGTGCTTCTCATGGATATACAAAAGTAGGTATTTATGGAAATGGAAGTACATTGAATTTAATTTGTGAAAACATGCAAAGTAAACATGGATTAGTTCTTAAAAATACAGATTATTATGTATGGAAAGCAGGAGGCCCTCAATACTCAGGAAATGAACATTCTGATACTGGATTAACTTTAGAAGAGTTACAAGAACAAAAAAGTGAATCAACTCCTAACTTCACAGTAGATATGCAACAAGTTACAAATGTATGTACTAATACAGGAGCAGGTAATAGTATGAATCATTGTGACGTAAGTTATCTATATGATGAAGAAATCTTTGGACATAGATATAAAGAAGACGAAACAAGCGAAGTAATGGAAGTAGATTTAAATAACTATAGAAATGTTCCGGTAGATACAATCGTTTCAGGAGCATTAAACACTGTAACTGGTTTAACTGCACTATGCTATGCAGCTTTAGGATTAAAAACATTAGGTAAAAAATTAAAACAAAAACATAAAGAAAGAATAATTAAACAAACATTAGAAAAATAAAGAGGTTTAAAATTAAACCTCTTTTTGATTATATATAACTAAATGATGTTGACTTCTCGTACAAGCAACATAGTATAAATATCTTTCTTTATAATTAAATGGATTATTTTTATCCGTATATACTATAGTAGCATCATATTCTAAACCTTTAGCCATATAAGAAGGGATTACTACAAGTTCACGACTGAATGCTTTAGAATTATTAGCAATAAGAGTAAGATCTTCGAAGTCTCTTTTAAGTAATTTATATATTGTAGCTGCTTCAGTATCAGTCTTTGTAATAATTGCGATGCTTCTATTATTTTTCTTTAAAGTCTTTATGTCGTTACTAAGTTGTTCTTTTAAATTTTCTTCCTGTCTAAATTCAACAGGGATATGTGTATCTCTTCTAATAGCTGATATTAAATTCAAACCAAGTATTTTATTCGCATGTTCTATAATTTCAGGACTGGATCTATATGTTTTATTAAGTTCTATATAATTTACTGAATCAGGAAAAACTTGTTTTAAGTCTTCAAGACTCTTATATTCATAATAAGGATTTATTGTTTGATTAATATCTCCTAAGATAGTAAATTTACTTTTTCTAAGTATTTTCTTTAACAAAATATATTGAAGTATATTATAGTCTTGAGCTTCATCAATTATTGTTTGTTCAATAGTATAATCATATCCTAGGAAAGTAAGCAAACTTTTCATATATACAAATAAACATGCATCTTCATATGATATATCTTTTGAATCTAATTTATTTATATATTGGGTAGGCAACTCTTTAGAATAAACATTTTTAAATTCATCACTTTTAAAGAAATCTTTATATATTTCTTTCATATCTATTGAAATATTTAATCTTTCTTTTAACCATTTTCTAATTTGTTTAGCTTTTGATTTATTACCTCTAAATTCTATTTCAGCAATCTTTAATGATATTTCATCAATTCTTTCAAGTAATGGAATACTTGAATATCTTTCATGAAGATAATAGTTTAATTTTTCAAGTGGCACATATAAATCTCTATTAAATATTTCACTTGTAAATCTTGCTTTACTTGTATAGTTCTTTATATATTCTTCCATAACTGGAATTATTTCATTTGATTGTTTTAATTTTATTAAATCAATATATGATTCTTCATATTTATAATATCTTTCTATAAAAGAAGTAAATGATTCAATATGTTTATATTCAGTAATATATGTTTCTAAGAAATCACTAAATGTTGTTTCTTTTGTATTTTCTTCTCCTAGTTCTGGAAGTACATTTGAAATATATTCACTAAATATTTGGTTAGGTGCGAATATTAATACTTTGTCACTAGTCAAATTCTTAATCTTATAAAGTAAGAATGCAATTCTATGAAGAGCAACACTAGTTTTACCTGAACCTGCTATACCTTGAACTATCAAGTTTTTATCTTTAACGTTTCTAATAATAGCATTTTGCTCACTTTGAATTGTATTAACTATATTTTTCATATAGTCATTATTTTTTCTGGATAGTACTTCTTGAAGCATCTCATCTTGAATAGTAAGTTTACTATCAAAAACATGTTTTATTTTAGCGTCTTCTATAGTAAATTGTCTTTTATTATGAAGATAACCTTTCATTATTCCACCAGGTGCTTCATATTGACAATCACCTTGTTCATAATCATAAAATATACTTGATATAGGACTTCTCCAGTCATAAATGACATTTTCATCTCCCTTAGTAAGATAGGTAAGTCCAATATAAATATCATTTTTTCCTTCATCATCTTCATAAGTTATCTTACCAAAATAAGGACTATTTTGAATCTTATAAAGTTTCTTATAGTATTTAGCTTTCATTTCTAAGTCTTCAATTTCTTTATCGTTATTTGATAAAATAGTTTTCATTTCAGTAGGATCAAGCTCAGCTTTAGTATCCCATACATACTTTTTAAATTCTTGTTGTTTTTCTTCATTATCATACAAGTCTTGAGCTAAAGCAGAAATATTTTGTCTTAAAAGTTCAGTAGTTAATTCTAGATGCTTTTGTTCTTTTTTTAGTTCTTCATCACTTAAATTCATTATAACCTCCCTAGAGTTCAAGTGTCACATCATTTAAAAATTAACAGCATAAATCAAATAATAGCAAAGATATCTTTCTTTGTCAATTATAAATCATAAAATAACCTAAAAATTTACAAAAAGTGATATTGAAAAAAGCAAATAAATCACTTATAATTATCATAGTGAAAAATATGAATAAGAAGATAAAAGAGTTTTTTAAAATTAGTGAAGAAGATTTATTAATGATAGTACTTGCTTTTATGTCATTTTCAATAGGTATATGGAGAAATTATAGACAACTATGGCTTGAAAATATTGGATTTGATGTTCAAAGTATAAGTAAGGTTTTATCAGTTGCTTTAATATGCAGTGCAATTATATCATTTATTATAAGTATTTACTCAACAAGAGTTAAGGTTAAGAATGTTATAATGCTTACAGGAACACTTAGAGCTTTAGCTATGTTAGTACTTCTTCTAAATAGTAATACTTATATAATTAAAGTGTGTATGCTTATTTGTATTATGTGTGAAACAACATTCTCGATAGCATTTTATCCACTCTTAACAACAATAAATAAAGAGAGAAGTGCTTTTGCTAAACAGGCTTTAATAAATTACTTAGGAAAAGATGCGGGTGTTATAGTATGTGGACTTTTAATTGGAGTTACTGTTGGTAACATAGTATTTGACTATAATAGTTGTCTTTTCTTAGCAATGATTTCAACTATATTATCAATACTATTCTTAATACTATTTAGTGAAAATAAAACCTATAAAAAAAGAAATGTTCTTCCTTTAAAGAAAGCATTAAAGAATTTAATAAAATCTAGAGTAAACAATTATTTCTTATTTTCTCAATTTATTATGAATATTTCTTATGGAATGATATTTGGCCTTGCAATGCTTATACTTACTAATTATATAGGTTTCAGTGTTAGTATTGCATCTATCTTCATAATAGTTTGTAACCTAATAGGAAGTATTACTTGTTCATTATTTAATCGTTATGGAGAAAATCTTACATTTAAAGCAAGTACATTAATAAAATATGGTTCAAGAGTAATATCTTACTTAATAGCATTTTTAATGCCAAATACATTATCATTTGTAATAGCAATGATAATAGCACATATTTCAGCTAGAATACTTGATGACAAAGTAACTGGTACATATTTAGCTAGAATAGACACTAATAGTCAATTCTTATTTGGAAATATTAGATATTTTATACTTAGTTTAGGTGAAGGTATTGGAGTATACTTAGCAGGTTATATGTTAGAAATATCATTTAGAGCATTATTCTTAGGTGCCTCTGTATTTACAATATTACAAATAATAATGTTCTTAAACCTAGATAAAATAAGAGATAAATAAGAAAAATAGTTGCATTTTATCAAAAAATATAGTATTATTAACTAGAAGTTTATTCTTAGTTTGGATGTACCTCTTACTTCTTTACTCAGAATTAACGGATAAATTTAGAAAAAGGAGGATTTTTAAAATGGCTTTAAGTAAAGACAAAAAGACTAGTATCGTTGAATCTTTCGCTAGAACAAAAGGTGACACTGGAAGCGTTGAAGTTCAAGTAGCACTTTTAACAGAAAGAATCAATAATCTTACTGAACATATGAAAGAACATAAACATGATTTTCATACTAATCGTGGATTACTTCAAATGGTTGGTAAAAGAAAGAACTTATTAGAATATTTAAAACGTGAAGACGTTCAAAGATATCGTGAGTTAATCAAAAAATTAAATTTAAGAAAGTAGGCACTTATTTTAAGTGTCTTTTATTTTTGAGAAGGAGGAAAAATGAAAAGAGTTTTTGAATATGATTTTCAAGGTAGAAAGATAGTTGTAGAACATGGTGAACTTGCTAAACAAGCGAGTGGAGCTGTACTTGTAAGATACGATGACACTGTTATATTATCAACTTGCGTTATGAGTAATAACGTTTCAACAGCAGATTTTTTTCCTTTAACAATTTTATATCAAGAAAAACTTTATTCTGTTGGTAAAATCCCAGGTGGGTTTATTAAAAGAGAAGGTCGTCCAACAGATGCGGCTACATTAACTGCGAGAGTTATTGATAGACCAATTAGACCTATGTTCGATGAAAACTTTAGAAATGAGGTACAAGTAGTAAATACTGTTTTAAGTGTAGATCCTGATAGAACACCAGAAATGACAGCATTATTTGGTACATCACTTTGCTTAGGTATTTCATCCATTCCATTCGAAGGCCCAGTAGCCGGAGTAATAGTTGGTAAAATAGATGGAGAATTAAAAATTAACCCAACTTGCGAAGAAATGGAAAGAAGTACTATTAACTTAACAGTTGCTGGTACAATGGATGCCATAAATATGGTAGAAAGTGGTTCAAAACAAGTAAGTGAAGAAGAAATGCTAGAAGCACTTATGTTTGGACACGAAGCAGTAAAAGAATTATGTGCTATTCAAAATGATATCATTAGTGAAATCGGAGAAGAAAAGATAGAAGTAGTACTTGCTAATATTCCAGATGAACTAAGAGAAGAAGTAAATAACGATATCAAACAAGATATGATTGAAGCAATTCAAATCAAAGATAAATTAGAAAAATATGCAAGAATAGACGAAGTTAAAGAAGAAGCAATCACTAAATATACTGAAAGACATGAAGGAGAAGAAGATTTAGAAGCAAATCTTAAATTAGTTAAGAAAGTTGCTGACGAAATCGAAGGAGCTGAAGTAAGACGCTTAATCACTAATGAACATATTAGACCTGATGGACGTGCTATGGATGAAATCCGTGAATTATCAGCAGACGTAGATTTACTTCCAAGAACACATGGTAGTGCATTATTTACAAGAGGCCAAACTCAAGCATTAGCCATTACTACTTTAGGTGCTCAAAATGAAGAACAAATCTTAGATGGACTTAGTCTAGAAGAATCTAAAAAGTTTATTTTCCATTATAACTTCCCAGCATTCAGTGTAGGTGAAACAGGAAGATATGGAAGCCCAGGTAGAAGAGAAATTGGACACGGAGCTTTAGCAGAAAGAGCATTATTACAAGTAATGCCTAGTCAAGAAGAGTTTCCATACACAGTACGTGTAGTATCTGAAGTATTAGAAAGTAATGGTTCATCAAGCCAAGCAAGTATTTGTGCAGGATGTATGTCACTAATGTCAGCAGGTGTACCAATTAAAGCACCAGTAGCTGGTATTGCAATGGGACTTATCACAGAAGATGGGACATGTGATTCTAAATATACAATTCTAACTGATATTCAAGGTTTAGAAGATCATATGGGAGATATGGACTTTAAAGTAGCTGGTACTAGAAAAGGTATAACAGCACTTCAAATGGATATCAAAATCAAAGGAGTAACAAGAGAAGTATTAAAAGAAGCATTAGATAAAGCTCACAAAGCAAGAATGCAAATCTTAGATGTTATGGAAGCAACAATCAAAGAACCAAGACATGAATTATCAGAATATGCTCCTAAGATTAGAACAATGAAGATTTCACCAGATAAGATTAAAGATGTAATCGGAAAAGGTGGAGATATGATTACTAAGATTATTTTAGAATCAAGTAATGTAAACTCAGTAAATCATAAAGACGCTGTTAAAATTGATATTGATGATGATGGAAACGTAATTTGTTATCATATGAAGAAAGAAGTGCTAGATAAAGCAATCAAGATGATTGAAGATATAGTTAAAGAAGTAGAAATCGGAGCAGTTTATACAGCAAAAGTTGTTAAAATTGAAGACTTTGGTGCATTCGTAGAACTATGGCCAGGATGTGAAGGGTTAGTACACGTTTCTCAACTTGATAATAAGAGAGTAAATCATCCAAGTGATATTCTAAAAGTAGGAGACGAAATAGTAGTAAAAGCAACTGGATATGATAGAAAAGGTAAATTAAATTTATCTAGAAAAGAATTACTACCAAAACTAGAAAAGAAAGAACCAAAAAAAGAATTAAAAAAAGATACTGAAAAAGAAGAAGTATCTGAATAGTAAAGTTTGTCATAATTGACAAACTTTTAATTTGTGGTATAATATGCGATAAATAAATGAGGGATGATTTATGGGCGAAAGTGATATTTATAATAGTATAAAAAGTACAACATATGTGTTATATAACTTATATCAAAGATTAACAAAATTAGAGATTGAAGGAAAAAATTCAAGTAAAGAATATGAAGAAACTCTAAGAACTATAGAAATTTATACAGCTCTTGAAGATAAATATTATGATATGCTAGAAGAACTTGGTAAAAAAGATAGTGAATTAGTTTTAAGATTAAATGCAATAACAGCACTAGAAGCTTCATCACACTTTAGTAAAGAAAAGAAATTATGTGATCCTACATTTATAATTTTTCATGATTTCAAAAGTGAAGATGTTGTTCCTATGAGAATAACAAATAAATTATTTGAAGTATTTTTACATAATAGAATAAGTGACGAAAATGATATAGAACGTGTAATGTACGATGGCTATGAATCACAAAGAGACCAATATTTTTTAGATATATTAGATTCAATGTCAAAAGACAAAGATTATAAAGCATACAGAAATATGATTATAAAAGCAAAATACAAAGTAGCATTTATAAATAAAAGAAGAAATCCAAGAAAAGTAGAAAATAATTTTTTTGCTGATTCAGCTGCAGGATTAACAAATGCTACTGAAGTTGCTGAATATGCAAAAAAGATGTATAAATTAAGTGAAAGCTCAATAAACTCTCCCTTTAATGCAAGAAGTATACTTTTAAGTAGTGCATACATTAGAGCAAACTTAATTCAAATGGATGAGATGTCAACAGAAGCATTAAGATTAATATTACAAACAAGTGAAGCACTAGGTGATATAAAAGTTAGTGACGGAAAAAAATTATTTGATAGAATTGCTGAATATCAAGATGAAGATAAAACAGCATTCAAAGACAAAGGAAATGCTTTAAAAAGAAAATTTTAATAAACTTGAACAAGTTTATTTTTTTTAATTTAAAATATTGAACTTTTATATAAAAGATGCTACAATTATCTTATAAAAATAGAAGGAGATAGGTATGAAAAAAGATATTATTAAGTTGATTACAGTGTTCTTTGTATCTATGTTATTCGTATTTGGTGTAGATGCATTATCTAGACCAGTAAACGATGCAGCAAGAGTACCAAGCAGAATACCGGAACCTGGATCAAAATTATATGCTACTGTACAAGATAAATTCGATTTTTCAAAGATTAAATTTTCAAATGGAAATGAAGAATTAACAGGATATGATAGCATGAGAAAAATTGTTTTCTCAGAAGGATTTGAATTCAATAAGGAAACAGGAGTGTTTGGAGTAAAAGATGACTGGTTTACAGCATATTGCTTAGACGGAAGACTTAAATATCCAGAAGATGGATTCTACTTTAGACAAATAACAGGAAAAACAGATGTTAAAGATGCTGTTAAGGATATGGTAAAAACAGCAATTTTAAATCAATCAAATTCAAGTCAAAAAATGTATGATTTGTTAAAGCAAGCAAGAGGCTCAATTGGTATTGAAGTTTTATTCAAAATGCCACAAAAATCAGATGGCTCAGAAATGACTTATGATGAATTAGGAACACAAATGCTTAAAGCATCATCAACTCCAATTGAAATAGAAGTTGAAGGACTAATTATTGCTGGTAATAATACAAATCCAACAATTTCAGCAGCAGAATTAAATAAAGCAGCAGGAACTACTGGAGATACATTCAAAATTAAAGTTTCATCATCAGTAGAAGATTCAAATGTTATATTTAATCGCTATACAACTGAAGCATTAGATAGAACATTAAATTATAATAGAGCATTATGGATGATAGAACATAGTTATCCAACATTAAGTTTAGAAGAATCTCTTAAAGTTGCAGGTGCAAGCTATGATAATCTAAAGGCTGAAATTAAAGCATTACATAGTAGCGCAACTGATGAAGAATTAACAAAATTAATTGAAAATTATGTTTATTCAACAGTTCAATATGCTATATGGAAAGTTAATGATGGTGTTGATTATAATGGTAAAACTTTAGGAAATAAATTAACAGGTTCTGAAGAATTAAATAAATTATATCAATATCTTATCGAAGATAAAGGAAATACTTTCTATTCAACTTATGGTAAAAGTGCTTATACTGAAGAATTAAGTATAGTAAAACCTGATACTAAAAAAGAAATATATGAAGAAACAAATGATGTTTATAAATATGGTCCATATAAAGTAAATGGTGGTTTCTTAGAAACTGGAAAGATTTACTTATCTGTTAAGGATTCAGATAAAAATGGAGTAAAATTAGTTAATAAAGCTGGAGACACTATTAGTGAAGTAAATTCTGGTGAAGAATTCTATGTACTAACTAATAAAAAATCTAAAATTGCAAATGTAGTAATTGAAGCAAGTGCACCAGATGCTAAAATATTTACTCCTGCTGGAAATAGAGGAAGAATATATTATGCAAATAGCGTAGTTACTCAAAACGTTATTACTGGTGGAAAAATAGAAAATAAAGCAGTTAATGCAAATTTCGAATTATTATTTAATCCAAGTACTGGAGTAGAAAACGTAGGTATGTTATTTATCGTAACATTAATAGCATTCACAGTTGGATACTTAGTATTAAGTCATAAGAATCAACCAGTTCAATTATAAGAAGTTTGAAAAAACTTCTTTTTTTATGCAGTGTTTTTTATTAATATAGCTAAATATATAATAGAGGGGATATAAGAAAGGAGATAAATGTTAATAGAAAAATTAAAAAGTATAAAAGACAAAAGTTTAATTGGGATATTTATAATAGTTGTATTAATATCTGGATACATCGCAACATTTATATATTTTAGTAATAAAATATATAAAAATAAATTTGTAAGTAC
>OGOZ01001277.1_pt1 | contig 14415 bp, 16 predicted proteins | sample 1552801 | NCBI WGS metagenome assembly OGOZ01 (sample SAMEA2580196, study PRJEB22360) | human gut metagenome | biome: human gut; feature: human-associated habitat; material: faeces | place: Denmark | collected 2008/2010
GTGCTCCAGTAGATCAGAAGCGTACTCTCGCTTGTCTTGGTCTCCACAAGATTTCTCAGGTTGTTGAGGTAGAGGATACTCCTAGCAACCGTGGTATGATCCGTAAGGTTCATCACCTCGTAAGTGTAGTTGATTAATTAATCTTTTTAAATTAGGAACGATTATGAAATTAAATAATTTGAAACCTGCTGCAGGTTCTACCCATTCACGTCGTCGTATTGGTCGTGGTCCAGGTTCTGGTCTCGGTGGTACTTCTACACGTGGTCATAAGGGTGCCAAGGCTCGTTCTGGTTATAAGAGAAAGATTGGTTTCGAAGGTGGTCAGATGCCATTGCAGCGTCGTGTTCCAAAGGCTGGTTTTAAGAATATCAACCATAAGGAGTACTTCGCAGTAAACCTTTCAACTCTTCAGGCTCTTGCTGAAGCAAAGAACCTTACTAAAATCGGTATTGAGGAACTTAAGGCTGCTGGCCTCACAAACGGCAAGGAGCTTGTAAAGGTTCTCGGTAACGGTGAACTTAAAGCAAAATTGGAAGTTGAAGCTAATGCTTTCTCAAAGACTGCCGAAGAAGCAATCAAGGCAGTAGGTGGTAACGCAACTATAATCTAAGTAAATGAAAAAGTTTATTGAGACACTAAAGAACTGTTGGAAGATAGAGGATCTCCGTCAGAGACTCCTCATTACTCTTCTGTTTACGGCTATTTACCGTTTTGGCTCGTTTGTGGTACTTCCAGGTATCAATCCGGGCATGTTGGAAAAACTTCAGTCGCAGACCTCTGGCGGTCTTATGTCGCTATTGGACATGTTCTCTGGTGGTGCATTTTCCAATGCATCTATCTTTGCACTCGGAATTATGCCTTATATCTCAGCTTCAATCGTTATGCAGCTTCTTGCTGTTGCTGTACCTTATTTCCAGAAGATGCAGCGCGAGGGCGAGAGCGGCCGCAAAAAAATACAATGGTATACTAGAGTCCTGACTGTGGCCATTTTGGTCTTTCAGGCTCCTAGTTACCTTTTGAATTTGAAAATGCAGGCTGCCAATGCTCTAGCCACAGGTATTAGTTGGACGGTATTCATGATACCGGCAACAATTATCTTGGCTGCAGGAAGTATGTTTATCCTTTGGTTAGGTGAGCGTATCACTGACAAGGGAGTAGGTAATGGTATCTCTCTTATTATTATGATTGGTATTATCGCCCGTTTGCCACAGGCTTTCGTTCAGGAGGTAACCTCTCGTTTGCAGGCAATTTCAGGTGGTGGTCTTATCATGTTCATTGTAGAGATTCTTATCCTTTATGCTGTAGTTTGTGCTTCAATACTTTTGGTACAAGGTACACGTAAGATTCCTGTACAGTATGCTAAACGCTTGGTTGGAAATAAGCAATATGGTGGTGCACGTCAGTACATTCCTTTGAAGCTTTTTGCAGCTAACGTAATGCCTATCATCTTTGCACAGGCTTTAATGTTTATTCCATTGGCAATAGTTCGCTATCAGTCTGAAAATGCTAGTAGTGTTGTTCAGCAGTTGATGGATAATCGTAGCTTGCTATATAATGTTGTTTATGTAATCTTGGTTATTGCATTTACTTATTTCTATACAGCTATTACATTGAATCCTACTCAGATGGCTGAGGATATGAAACGTAACAATGGTTTCATTCCTGGCGTAAAACCAGGAAAGGATACAGCTGAGTACATTGATACCGTAATGTCTCGTATTACTTTACCAGGTTCGTTATTTATTGCGTTTATTGCAATCATGCCTGCATTAGCAGGACTTCTCGATGTACAGCAAGCTTTCTCTCAATTCTTTGGAGGTACATCTCTATTGATTTTGGTTGGTGTTGTCATTGACACATTACAACAAATCGAGAGTCATTTGCTTATGCGCCACTATGATGGTCTTTTGAATTCAGGCCATACGCGTCAGGGTGGTGTTGCTGCATATTAATCTTTTTCTTTTGAAATGAGAAATTTCTGAAGACAGAAGATGAAATTATTCAGAGTGCAGTTTTACTTCATCTTCAAGTAAAGCTGACTTGAATTTACTATATTATGTGAGACGACTCTCCATTTGGATAGGTAATTCCTCATCCACTTGGAGAGCCTTTTCCCGCTAATATGTCATCTAATTATGATTTTTATCTGATAGTGATGGCACAAAGTTGCTCGAAAAGATAAAGCACAATTTTATCTTCATTCGTAGAAGTTTAACATTAAGAAGGACAAATATTTATATTATGGCAAAACAAGCCGCTATTGAGCAAGATGGAACAATTGTAGAAGCATTGTCAAATGCGATGTTCCGAGTAGAATTAGAGAATGGAGTTGACATCACAGCTCATATCTCTGGTAAGATGAGAATGCATTACATCAAGATTTTACCTGGTGATAAGGTAAAGGTGGAGATGAGTCCATATGACCTTACCAAAGGTAGAATTGTTTTTAGATACAAATAATAATCATATATAAGGTTATGAAGACAAGAGCATCATTAAAGAAGCGTTCAGCTGACTGTAAGATCGTTCGTCGTAAAGGTCGTCTGTTCGTTATCAACAAGAAGAACCCTAAGATGAAATTACGTCAGGGTTAATGTTAAAGTATTGTAAAAGTGCCGTTATTTCAAAAAATAGTTGTACTTTTGCACCGCTTTAAACGAAAGGTATTAATTTTTTAATTATTTATTTAAACAATGGCAATAAGAATTGTTGGAGTAGATTTGCCCCAGAATAAGCGTGGCGAAATCGCATTGACCTATATCTACGGTATTGGTCGAAGTAGTTCAGCAAAGATATTGGATAAGGCCGGTGTAAACCGTGACCTGAAGGTTAGCGAGTGGTCTGATGACCAGGCAGCTAAGATCCGTGAAATTATCGGCGCTGAGTTCAAAGTTGAAGGTGATCTCCGTTCAGAGATCCAGATGAACATTAAGCGACTGATGGATATTGGTTGCTATCGTGGAGTTAGACATCGTAATGGTCTTCCAGTTCGCGGTCAGAGCACAAAGAATAATGCTCGTACACGTAAGGGTAAGAAGAAGACTGTTGCTAATAAGAAGAAGGCTACTAAGTAATTCTGAAGGAGGAAATTAATTATGGCAAAGCAAAAAGCAACATCTAAGAAGAGAAATGTACGCGTTGACGCTATCGGTCAGCTTCACGTTCATAGCTCATTCAATAACATTATTGTATCTCTTGCTAACAATGAGGGTCAGATCATTTCTTGGTCTTCTGCTGGTAAGATGGGTTTCCGTGGTTCTAAGAAGAACACTCCTTATGCTGCTCAGATGGCTGCAGAGGATTGTGCAAAGGTCGCTTTTGATCTTGGTCTTCGTAAGGTTAAGGCTTATGTTAAGGGTCCAGGTAATGGTCGTGAGTCTGCTATCCGTGCCATTCACGGTGCAGGTATCGAGGTTACTGAAATCGTTGACGTAACTCCATTACCACACAATGGTTGCCGTCCTCCAAAGCGTCGTCGTGTATAACGCTTGAGGTTAGCATTATTAATTAAGATACAAACAATATAGCATTTATATAATATTATGGCTAGATATATAGGTCCGAAATCTAAAATTGCGCGTCGTTTTGGTGAGCCAATCTTCGGCGCTGACAAAGTTTTGTCCAAGAGAAACTTCCCTCCTGGACAGCATGGCAACAACCGTCGTCGTAAGATGTCTGAGTACGGTGTCATGTTGGCAGAGAAGCAGAAAGCTAAGTACACTTATGGTGTATTAGAGCGTCAGTTCCGTAATATGTTTGATAAGGCTGCTAAGGCTGATGGTATTACTGGTGAGGTTCTTCTTCAGAATCTCGAGTGCCGTCTTGATAACGTTGTATTCCGTCTTGGTATCGCTCCAACACGTGCTGCTGCGCGTCAGTTGGTTGGTCACAAGCACATCGTTGTTGATGGTAAGGTAGTTAATATCCCTTCATTCGCAGTTAAGCCTGGTATGGTTGTTGGTGTTCGTGAGAAGTCTAAGTCTCTCGAGGTTATCGAAGCAGCTCTTGCAGGTTTCAATCATAGCAAGTACCCATGGATTGAGTGGGACGATAATTCAAAGAGCGGTAAGTTCTTGCACAAGCCAGAGCGTGCCGACATTCCAGAGAATATTAAGGAGCAGTTAATCGTTGAGTTGTACTCTAAATAAATCATTACATTAATGGCGATATTAGCATTTCAAAAACCTGATAAAGTAGTAATGTTAGAGGCTGATAACAAGTTCGGAAAGTTTGAATTCCGTCCTTTGGAGCCTGGCTTCGGTGTTACCATTGGTAACGCCTTGCGCCGCATTCTCCTTTCATCATTGGAGGGTTATGCTGTTAACACGATCCGCATTGCGGGTGTTGAGCATGAGTTCTCTTCAGTTCCTGGTGTAAAGGAAGATGTCACTAACATTATCTTGAATCTCAAACAAGTTCGATTCAAGCAAGTAGTAGAAGAATTCGAGAATGAGAAAGTTAGTATCACCGTTGAGAATTCTACAGAATTCAAAGCAGGTGATATCGGTAAGTATCTGACTGGATTTGAAGTGTTAAACCCTGATTTGGTGATTTGTCATTTAGATGCCAAAGCTTCGATGCAGATCGATTTGACTATTAATAAGGGACGCGGTTATGTTCCTGCTGATGAGAATCGTCAATTCTGCACTGACGTTAACGTTCTCCCAATCGATTCCATCTACACCCCTATTCGTAATGTAAAGTACGCTGTAGAACCATATCGTGTTGAGCAAAAGACCGACTATGATAAGCTCGTACTTGAAATTACAACAGATGGTTCCATTAGTCCAAAGGATGCACTGAAAGAGGCTGCGAAGATTCTTATTTATCACTTCATGCTCTTCTCTGATGAGAAGATTACTCTTGAGACTCAGGATCAGGAGAGCAATCAGGAGTTTGATGAAGAGGTTCTTCATATGCGCCAGTTGCTTAAGACTCGTCTCGTAGACATGAATCTTAGTGTTCGTGCCCTCAACTGCTTGAAGGCAGCTGATGTTGAGACTCTTGGTGATTTGGTTCAGTTTAACAAGACTGACCTCTTGAAGTTCCGTAACTTTGGTAAGAAATCGCTCTCAGAGCTTGATGATTTGCTCGAGAGTCTGAATCTGTCTTTTGGAACTGATATTTCAAAGTATAAATTAGACAAGGAATCTTAAAGGTTCGTAGTCCAAAAAGCAAAAACAAAAAATGAGACATAATAAGAAATTCAACCATTTAGGTCGTACTGCTTCTCATCGTAACGCGATGTTGGCTAACATGGCTTCATCACTTATCTTGAGCGAGCACAAAAGAATCACTACGACCCTCGCAAAGGCAAAGGCTCTTAAGAAGTATGTTGAGCCATTGATTACTCGTTCTAAGAACGATACAACAACTTCACGTCGTGTAGTTTTCCGTTATCTTCAGAATAAGTATGCTGTTAAGGCTCTCTTCGGTGAGGTAGCTGAGAAGGTAGCTAACCGTCCAGGTGGTTACACTCGCGTAATCAAGTTGGGTACCCGTCAGGGTGATGCAGCTGAGATTGCTTTCATCGAGCTCGTTGACTTTGATGAGAATATGGCTAAGACTCAGAAGGCTGCTGCTAAGAAGACTCGTCGTAGTCGTAAGGCAACAAAGGCTGAAGAGGCTCCTGTAGCTGAGACAGAGGCTCCTGCAACTGAGGAGGCTCCAAAGGCTGAATAATTTTCAATCATCTCAGATAAATTTAGCGTCCTTGTCTTGACAAGGGCGCTTTTTTTGTCCCCTTTTCAAAACTATCTGCTCTTTTAGGGTTTTTCCTAATCATTATTAGGGATTTTTTTGTTTTTATTCTTTTAGTTCTTTGTATCTTTGCAGCAGAAATTTAAAGCTTAATAAAGATGAAAAAGATTATGCTTTTTGTAGCTTGCTCTTCTTTGCTGTTGAGTAGCTGCGATACTTATACGGGAAGTGGTGCTTATGCTGGTGCCACATTTGGTTCTATTCTTGGTTCTGCTATCGGTGGCTTGTCTGGTGGTCCTAGAGGTTCTGATATGGGTACTATTATTGGCATGGCTGGCGGTGCTGCAGTTGGAGCGGCAATTGGTAGTCAGGCTGACCAGAAGTCCCAGCAGCAAAGAGAATCTGTTTATCGAGATAGATCACACCGTGATCATCATTCTTATCAGGATGGAGTTTATCAGCAATCTTCACCTGTTTATTCTAATGACGAAATCTTTGATTCAACTAATTCGGGGGATGATAGGATTTATGATTTCAATGATAGGGATTATACAGGAAGTTATAGTGCTCAGCAGCCTGTAGCTACTATTCCTAGTTCTACTCTGGAAGAACTGGGTCAGAATTATGCTTATTCATCCTCTTTGGAAATAATGAATGCTCGTTTTGTTGATTCAAATGAGGACAATACTTTGAATAGGAATGAAACAGCCAAAGTTATTTTTGAAATCCGAAATAACGGAGCTCACACGTTGTATGATGTAGTTCCAACCGTTATTGAGACCACCGGCAATAAGCATATTTTCATATCCCCAAGTGTTCATGTAGAAAGTATTGCTCCTGGCCATGTGATTCGATATACGGCAATGGTCAAGGCTGATAACCGTTTAAAGAATGGTACAGCTTGTTTCTGTGTTTCTGTTATACAAGGCGGTAAGACGATTTCCAAGGTTAATCAGTTTGATATTCCGACAAAATCCAGATAAGATTCCGGTAAGGTAATGAATTTGTATGATAGTATCTTATTTTAGGATTCTGTTATATATAAAAAAGTAAAGGCGAGAATCAATGATGATTCTCGCCTTTACTTTTGCTATATCTGTATTGTGCTTTTTTAGATCTGCCTTGGTTACTCTTTGCTTTTATGGTGCTCTGTTTTATTTATTACCTTTGAAGTAATTTTATTTGTTTCTTTTTTACTGCTGTGATGATTTTCCTTATTCCTGTCAGTAGTTCCCCACTTGTTTGGAAATTCATATTCCGTTTCAGCCACTTCGAAATCAATCTTAGGCAATTTTGTGTCCTCTGGCTTGTAAGGAATCGGGTTTTCCACCATTTCAACTTTTACGGTTGCAACACCTTGTGCTATCATACCAATTTCTTTTGCAGCCTTCCATGATAGGTCGATGATTCTACCTCTTCCAAACGGCCCTCTGTCGATGACTTTTACGATAGTACTCTTGCCATTGCTAAGGTTTGTAACCTTGAGGTGCGTTCCGAAGGGATAAAACCGATGTGCACATGTTAAACTGTCATGATGTATTCTCTGGCCGCTTGCAGAACGGGCACCTGTTGCTCTTTTAGAGTAATATGATGCCTTGCCGTGCTGGTGCTTTTGTCCGTAGCATGGAACCAGGCTGAATATAGCCAAGATGGCTGTGATGAAAGATTTTGTAACCATATCTTCATATTTTATGGCGCAAATATAAAAAAAAATGCTGAAAGATGCAAGTAAATCTCAGAAAATCAGTATCTTTGCACAAACTTTAACTTCATTTATGGAAAATAATATACCTCAGGAGTGGAATAAATTCTACTTGAAAGACGTATCGTTTGTGAATCTGATGATGCGCCGTATCTACAATGTACTGATTGTAGCCAATCCTTACGATGCGTTCATGCTTGAAGATGATGGACGTATCGAAGAGAAGATATATAATGAATATATGGAGCTGGGTCTCCGCTATCCGCCAACCTTTACTCAAGTTTCTACTACCGAAGAGGCTGCTGCTGTGCTGCGTTCTACCGTCATTGATCTGGTGATTTGCATGCCTGGCAATGCTGATAATGATGCCTTCGACGTAGCGCGCGACATCAAGGGTAAGTTTCCCAATATCCATTGTGTTGTTCTTACGCCTTTCTCTCATGGTATTACCAAGCGTATGCAGAATGAAGACTTGAGTATCTTCGATTATGTCTTCTGCTGGCTTGGCAACACCAATCTTATTCTTTCTATCATCAAGCTGATAGAGGATAAGATGAATCTTGAACATGACATACAGGAAGCAGGCGTGCAGATGATTCTGCTGGTAGAAGATTCTATCCGTTTCTATAGTTCTATATTGCCTAATCTCTATAATTATATATTGGAGCAGAGCAAGAACTTTTCTCAGGAGGCTCTGAACCGGCATGCGGCTACCATGCGTATGCGTGGCCGTCCTAAGGTGGTTTTGGCTCGTACTTACGAGGAAGCCCAGAAACTGTATGACAAGTATTCTGATAACACGTTGGGTGTAATCAGCGATGCACGTTTCCCGTTAAAGAGTGCTGCCAAAGCTTTTGGTAATGAGGTGATGCCTGAAGAGAAGCCTAAGCATCGTACGGATACTTTCGGTCGCGAGAAATGTCCTGATGCTGGTTTACAACTCTTCCGTTATATCAGGAAGAACGATCCTTTCGTTCCGCTTATCATAGAAAGTTCAGAAAGTGAGAACCGTGCGAAGGCAGAGGCTGAAGGTTTCCGCTTTGTTGACAAGAACTCGAAGAAGATGAGCGTAGATCTTCGCCGTCTGATGGAAGAGCACATGGGCTTTGGCGATTTCATATTCCGTGATCCTAAGACTCATGAGGAGATTATGCGCATTCATAGTTTGAAGGAATTGCAGGATAACATCTTCAATATTCCTAACGATTCCATGCTCTATCATATCAGCCGCAACCATGTCAGCCGTTGGCTCTATTCACGCGCCATGTTCCCGGTAGCTGAATTTCTGAAACCTATCACCTGGAACAGTTTGCAGGATGTGGACGCCCACCGTAAAATCATCTTCGAAGCAATTGTAAAATACCGTAAGATGAAGAACCAGGGTGTGGTAGCCGTGTTCAAGCGTGACCGTTTCGACCGCTACTCCAACTTCGCCCGCATCGGTGACGGCTCATTGGGAGGTAAAGGGCGCGGCCTCGCTTTCATCGACAATATGGTGAAGCATCACCCTGAATTCGAAGAATTCGATAACGCCCGCGTTGCCATTCCCAAGACCGTAGTGCTCTGTACTGATGTCTTCGACGAGTTTATGGAGACAAACAATCTGTATCAGGTGGCCCTTTCGGATGCGGAGGACGATGTGATCCTGCGATACTTCCTGAAAGCGAAGTTACCCGACCGACTGGTAGAAGACTTCTTTACCTTCTTTGATGTAGTGAAGTCTCCGCTTGCCATTCGTTCGTCTTCTTTGCTGGAAGATTCACACTATCAACCTTTTGCCGGAATATACAATACGTATATGATCCCCTATCTGGATGATAAATACGAAATGCTCCGTATGTTGTCCGATGCCATAAAAGGCGTGTACGCTTCGGTCTACTTCCGCGACAGTAAAGCATATATGCAGGCCACAAGCAATGTCATCGATCAGGAAAAGATGGCGGTCATTCTGCAAGAGGTAGTCGGCAACCAATATGGTGACCGTTACTACCCCAGTATGTCCGGTGTGGCACGCTCGCTGAACTATTATCCTATCGGTGATGAAAAAGCCGAAGAAGGTACTGTGAACCTCGCCCTCGGTTTGGGAAAATATATCGTAGACGGTGGTATGACACTCCGCTTCTCTCCCTATCATCCCCATCAGATATTGCAGACCAGCGAAATGGAAATAGCACTGAAAGAGACGCAAACCCGTTTCTACGCTCTCGACCTGCGTAATGCCGGACACGATTTCTCTATGGACGACGGCTTCAACCTGTTGAAACTGCACGTGAAAGAGGCGGAAAAGGACGGAGCACTGAATTATATAGCCTCTACCTACGATCCCTACGACCAGATTATTCGCGACGGTCTATATCCCGGCGGGCGCAAAGTCATCACCTTCGCCAATATCCTGCAACACGACGTTTTCCCGTTGGCACGCATACTGCAACTGGTACTGAAATACGGTGAACAGGAAATGCGCCGCCCCGTTGAAATAGAATTTGCCGCCACCATGAGTCGGGAACAGGACAAATCGGGTACTTTCTACCTGTTGCAGATACGCCCCATCGTAGATACGAAAGAGATGCTGGACGAAGATCTGACAGCCATACCTGACGATAAAGTACTGCTTCGCTCCAACAATTCCCTGGGACATGGAATTATGAATGATATCTATGATGTCATCTATGTGAAGACGGATGATTACAGCGCATCACACAATCAAGAGATTGCCTGGGAAATAGAGAAACTGAACCAACAATTCCTTGATGAAGGCAGGAACTATGTTCTCGTTGGTCCCGGACGTTGGGGTAGCAGTGACACATGGCTGGGTATTCCTGTAAAATGGCCACATATCAGTGCCGCCCGCGTCATTGTGGAAGCCGGATTGACGAATTATCGCGTAGATCCCAGCCAAGGGACCCACTTCTTCCAGAACCTGACTTCTTTCGGTGTAGGCTACTTCACTATTAATGCCTTTATGAATGATGGCGTGTATGATCAGGACTTCCTGAATGCACAACCGGCCGTACACGAAAGCAAGTATCTGCGGCATGTCCACTTCGAACAACCTGTAACAGTAAAGATGGATGGCAAGAAGAAGCTGGGTATTGTACTCTTACCCGGTGAGTGAACATGCAAAAGATGCCATCTGCATCAGTAGGTATTAGTCTTTCTGCTGATGCAGTATAATCATCACCACTTCGCTGGGCGCAAAGAGTCGGATGTTCTTATTGGATGTACCGATGCCATTGGTTATAATCATCGGTATGTGATGCGAGTTGTATTTCAATCCGGTGCGGAAACGCTTGCCATAATGGGATGGAATGATTGGTGCGTACAAGCCAAATAGAGTGACCTGTCCTCCATGAGTATGTCCGGCAAGTACGAGATCGGTATTCGTAATGGGAACATCTTCCGCATAGTCAGGCGTATGCGTCAGCAGAATGACAAAATCATCGGGTGAAAGTCCAAGTGTGGGAGATGTGCCATTCTTCTTTAAATTGAAAGGATTGCGCACGCCGGCAATCAAAATTTCTTCTCCGTCCCGTCTCAAAGTATCTACTTTATGTTCCAGTAAGTGCATACCGTACTTCTGCAATCCACGTACAATATCATCATAACAGGCTTCATAGTCATTATTGCCCAGTACGACATACGTCCCCATTGGTGTTTTCACCCCGGACAGGGCAGCCAAAAGGGGCTGAACATATTCGCAACCTTCATGCAAGTCACCACCTATCAACAATGCATCTGCATGCTGGTTATTGAGCAACTTGACTAAATTAGCCAATCCCTTCTCTTTGAAAAGACTTCTATAATGCAAGTCGGATATAAAGGCAATACGAAAACCATCGAAAGCAGTTGGTACATCGGGATGGGTAAATTCATAAGTCCTTACCCGACTGATGCCTTTATATCCGGAGCCGGACTTGGAAGACGAAAACATACTGCTACCCGACTTACAGGAAGAAAAGAATAGTAAGGAAAGGATACATATATAAAATAAATTCTTCATCATAGGCAAGTATATTATTCATCGCAAGTGAGCACATTATTCATCATAAACGAATACAAAGATAGGCATTTTCTGTATCTTTGCTACAAAATTGGTAAATGATAACTTACTTCTAAAACCGGAATATGAAAGAGATCAAACAGAATTCCCCCCATGCATGGCTCCTTGCAGCCCGTCCCAAAACCTTGACGGGAGCTATCATTCCTGTGATGATAGGTACTTCACTGGCATTTGCCGACGGACAATTCAAAATTGTTCCCGCTCTGCTGTGTATGCTCTTTGCCTGCGGTATGCAGATCGCCGCCAACTTCATCAACGACCTCTTCGACTTCCTGAAAGGTACCGACCGTACCGACCGCCTGGGTCCGGAACGTGCCTGCGCACAAGGCTGGATTACACCGGGAGCCATGAAAGTGGGAATCGGTGTCATCGTCATTCTGTCCTGCATTTCCGGTCTCGGATTGCTATACACAAGTTGGGGAGAACTGCCTCACGGAGGATGGGAACTCATTGTGCTGGGAGTATTCTGCGTAATATTTGCCTTCCTTTATACCACCGTCCTCTCCTATCAAGGTTGGGGCGACTTACTGGTGCTGATATTCTTCGGCTTTGTTCCGGTAGGCGGCACATACTATGTGCAGGCATATACATTCACCCCAAACGTCATCATTGCTTCGCTCATCAGCGGACTGGTAATAGATACCTTATTAGTTGTGAACAATTATCGCGACCGTGATCAGGATGCCCTCAGCGGAAAACGTACGCTCATCGTCCGTTTCGGAGAACCTTTCGGCAGATACCTTTACCTCTGGCTCGGCATCATCGCGACATTGCTTTCCTTCTGGTTTGCCCAAGGCTGGAACTATGCAGGTATCTTCATGCCTTTCACCTACCTTTATTTCCACGTAACTACCTGGAAACGCATGGTAAAGATACGAAGCGGTAAAAAATTAAACAGCATACTGGGCGAGACTTCGCGCAATATGCTGTTTATGGGGATTCTTCTTAGTGTTATAATAGCAATCACTAACCGTTAATCACTAACATCATCTCTTTCCATACATCTTCTCGTAATAGTGCTGATAATCACCGCTGGTTACTTCTTCCACCCAGTCCTGATTATTCAGATACCACTCGATAGTCTTCACGATACCGTCTTCGAATTTCGTTTCGGGATACCAGCCTAAAGCGGCAGTGATCTTTGCCGGATCAATGGCATATCGCTGGTCATGGCCGAGACGGTCTTTCACGAAGGTTATCAGGTCTTCATTAATCCAGCTGATATCAATCTGACCGTCTTCATCCTTCACTTTCTTCTTTAGAACTTCACGATATTCCGGTTTCTCCGTCATCAATCGGTGGATAGTGGCAATAGTTAACTTCACGATTTCGAGGTTGGTCTTTTCATTATGACCGCCTACATTGTAGACTTCACCTTCTACGCCTTCGCGAACTACCAGGTCGATAGCTTTGCAGTGGTCTTCCACATACAACCAGTCGCGCACATTGCTACCGTCACCATAAACAGGAAGCTTCTTTCCTTCCAGAATATTCTTGATAATCAGCGGAATCAACTTTTCGGGGAAATGATACGGACCGTAGTTATTGGAGCAGCGGGTAATGGTTACCGGCATCTTATACGTATCATGATAAGCCATAACCACCATATCGGCACTTGTTTTGGAAGCACTGTAAGGACTGTGCGGACAAAGCGGAGTTTGCTCTGGGAAGTATCCTTCGGCACCCAATGAGCCATACACTTCATCGGTAGAAACCTGATGATAGCGTACACCCTTGCGCCAGGTAGGATAACCATTTTCATCCTTACCCGTCACCCAGGCACGACGCGCTGCATCCAGCAGGTTCTGCGTACCCAGAATGTTAGTAACCAGGAAAAGCTGCGGATTTTCAATACTGCGGTCTACATGACTTTCAGCGGCAAAGTTCACCACATAGTCGAATTTGAACTTGGCAAACAGTTCGTCGGCCAATACACGGTCGCAAATGTCACCCTTCACAAAGATACAACGTTCATCATCAATGTCTTTGGCGATGGTACCGAGGTTGCCGGCATAAGTCAAAGCATCCAGTATCACAAGCTTGACATCATCATGCTTTGCCAGAATGTGCTTGATATAATTCGCGCCGATAAACCCGGCTGCACCGGTTACGAGATAAGTCTTCATTGATTTATGATTTATAATTTATAATTTATGTTTTTCTCAACGGTGAGAATTGGCAAGTTCCATCAGGTATGTACCGTATTCCGTTTTGCCGAGTTGTTCACCAAGACGATATAACTGATCGGCATCTATCCAACCTTTGCGCCAGGCTATTTCTTCGATACAGCTGACGCGGAAACCTTGTCGGTTCTGTATGGTAGCCACAAAGTTGCTTGCTTCCAGCAGACTGTCGCAGTTACCCGTATCGAGCCATGCGAAACCACGGCCGAAGATTTCTACTTTCAGTGTGCCTTCATCAAGATACAAGCGGTTAAGATCGGTGATTTCATATTCGCCACGGGCAGATGGTTTCAAAGCGGCAGCCTTGGCAGTGACAGTAGAGTCATAGAAATAAAGACCGGGCACGGCATAGTTGCTTTTGGGTTGCGCAGGCTTCTCTTCGAGCGAAATGGCTTTGCCGTCGGCATCGAATTCCACCACGCCATAGGCACGTGGGTCCTTTACATAATAGCCGAAGATACATGCGCCTTTTTCTATCGAAGCGGCACGCTTCAACATAGCAGAGAAGCCCTGGCCGTAGAACATATTATCACCTAGGATAAGACATCCCGGTTCACCATTCAGAAACTCGGCACCCAGGACAAAAGCCTGTGCCAGTCCATTAGGTTTCTCCTGTATCTTATAAGAGAAGGACATTCCGAGCTCTTCACCCGTACCGAGCAATTCGCGAAACATGGGTAAGTCACGTGGAGTGGAAATAATCAACACTTCGCGTATCCCCGCCAACATAAGCGTGGAAAGCGGATAGTAAATCATCGGCTTGTCATAAA
>OGOZ01001284.1_pt1 | contig 14371 bp, 20 predicted proteins | sample 1552801 | NCBI WGS metagenome assembly OGOZ01 (sample SAMEA2580196, study PRJEB22360) | human gut metagenome | biome: human gut; feature: human-associated habitat; material: faeces | place: Denmark | collected 2008/2010
CCTCCACAGGCTCCGCCTCCGGTGTTACCATCCCCGCCGGCGACTTTGTTGCCTACTACCTTATCCCCTATAAAATGCAGTCCGGCGACACCGTATACAACGTCTGCCGCAGCATGGGCATAAGCTTCAACACCTACTCCGAGCAGATCAAGGCGATCAACGGCCTGAAGAACTACTCCGGCATTGCCGCCGGCAAGACTCTTCTTCTGCCCTCCTCCACCGCGCCCACCAGCACCAGCGGCGCGTACAAGGTCATGGGCCACAAGATAGCCTCCGGCGAGACCGTCAGCGGCATTATGAAGTCCTACAAGATGGACTACAACTCCAATGCCGACATGCTCAAGAAGCTCAACAACAAGACCAACCTCGGCCGTATTCTAGCCGGTCAGGTCCTGTACATAGCCGTTCCTGCGACCGTCTCCGGCGGCACCGGCTCCAATAATAACGGCAGCAGCTCCAGCAATAACGGCAATAACAGCAATAACAATAATAACAATAACGGCAGCACCACCGGCACCACCTACGCCATCAACGCCCAGACCGCTTCCAACGGCAGCTTCAGCTGCCAGGTCGGCGGCAAGGCTGTTACCAAGGCCGCAGCCGGCGAGGTCGTCACCGTCGTTGCCAAGGCCAACAGCGGCTGCTCCGTGGAGAGCATAGTCGTTACCAAGACCTCCAACGGCGCGAGCGTCGCCGTGGCAAAGGACAACTCCTTCGTTATGCCCGCCTGCCAGGTGAACGTCAAGGTGAACTTCACCAACGAGCACAGGATATACTTCAACAATAACGGCAACGGCGAGGCCGGCAGCACCATCAACGGTGTGCTCAAGTTCTGGGCGTCCAAGGGTCAGACCGTCGGTATAAAGACCCAGTCCTCCAAGGGCTACTACGCCAAGTCCTTCATCGTCACCAACAACAAGACCGGCGCGCAGATACCCACCACCAACGGCACCTTCGTCATGCCCGACAATGATGTCACCGTCGACGTGTACTTCGAGAAGAGCAGCACCAAGAGCTACTACATCAGACACGACACTGGCAAGGGCTACTTTGAGACCACCGTCAACGGCGTCGCGGTCGACGTCGTTCGTCCCGGCGACACCGTCACCGTCGTCGCCACTGCCGGCAGCGGCAAGGAGATCGACACCGTCTCCTACTGGCGCGACGACAACAAGCAGACCTACAAGCTCACCAAGACCACCAGCTTCAAGATGCCCGAGTGCGACGTCGCCGTGAGCGTCACCTTCAAGGACAAGGCTGCCTACGGTCTGACCGTGAACGCCTCCGAGGGCGGCTCCGCTTCCCTGCAGGTGGGCGGCAAGAATGCCTCCAGCGCGAATGAGGGCGCGGTCGTCACCGTCGTTCCCACCGCCAAGGACGGCTACCACCTCAAGAAAGTCACCGTCACCCCGAAGGGCGGCTCCGCAAAGGACATCACCGAGAGCCTCTCCTTCAAGATGACCGCCGCCAAGACCACCGTCGATGTGACCTTTGAAAAGGACGCGGCATACAGCATCACCTTCGCCAGCACTCCCAGCACCTGCACTGCAGAAGCCCTCGTCAACGGCTCCAAGGTCGTCAAGGCCTCCGCAGGCGCTCTTGTCGAGATCAACCCCAAGCCCGCAGACAATTACAAGCTTGACTCCGTCAACGTCATCGACGTCAGCACCGGCAGGACCCTCAAGGGCTACACCGCCGACTCCACGCAGTTCATCATGCCTGCCGCGAACGTCAAGATAGAGCTTGAGTTTATCGCCGGCAACTACACCGTCGACACCGTGCAGTCCGCCAACGGCTCCTTCAGAGCGACCCAGAACGGCAAGACTATCACTGAGGCCAAGGGCGACTCCACCGTCTATGTTGAGATCAAGCCCAATGCGAACTACAGCGTCTCCGACGCCTACTTTACCTACATGGAGAACGGCGAGGAGCAGAAGGTCTCCCTGATGGGCAACCTTGATACCAGCACCAATGTCACCTACTTCACCATGCGCAAGGCGGACGTAGTCATCTACGTCAAGTACAGCGCAGGCAGCTTCTCCATCACCAACAGCTGCGGCAGCGACCTGCCCGCCTCCAACATCACGGTCGACGGCAACCCCGTCAGCAGTGCGGTACCCGGCGATGTGGTCAGAGTCGCCCCCGCCCCCGCGGCAGGCTGGACCTACACCACCAAGGTCATCAAGGCCGGCGACGGCACCGTGATAGTCGCCCGCAAGAGCAACGGCGAGTTCAGCTTCACCATGCCTGATTTCGACGTCGAGATCATCATGGAGACCAGCGCCAACACCATGACCCTCAAGGAGAACTACACCGGCAACTTCGACGCGAGCCACATCACCATCGAGTCCGCGTACTTCACCAAGGTCGACGACATGCACCTCAACGTTACTCCCGGCGCATGGGTCGTTGCGGAGCCTCTCTACTACGACAAGGATTGGGTCTACGAAATGGTCGTCACCAGAGACAGCGACGGCGCGGTCCTGTACAGCTCCAAGGATAAGCCTCTGAGCTTCGCAATGCCCGACTGCTCCATCACCATCACCGTGACCTACGCCAAGTGATCGGCTACGATCCGCGGAAACACAGTTAAATAGCCATCGCCCCGGTGCTTGCGCACCGGGGCGAGTTTTTGTGTATACCAAAGAATGAAAGAACGGACGGCTGGCGGCCGTCCACGCTTCCTACAATAGGACAGGAACACTGCGGAACGCCGGGGCAGCTTATCCCCGGCGCTCCGCAATACTCTTATTTCAGAGCGTCCTTGCCCCCGAATACAGCTCCTGAAGCTGTCCGAGAAAGGCCATGTTGCTGAAATCCTTTCTGTAGCAGATGTGTATCCTGCGCACCATGTTCAGGTCCGATATCGGCAGCACACGGAACCGCCCCTCGCTCACCGCCGCGGCGCACGCGCGCCTCGACAGCACGGAAATGCCGTAATTGCTCTCCACGAGCCGCTTGATGGTGGATATGCTGTCCGCTTCCATCATGACGTTGAACTGTTCAAGGCTCATCCCCAGCTTTCTCAGGCTCGCCTCGAAAAGCATCCTTGTTCCTGACCCCGACGGCCGAAGTATCAGCCTTTCCTTTTTGAGCTGGTCGAGTGATATATGGCCCAGCGCCGCGAGAGGACTTTCGTTCGGTACGGCGGCGGTCAGATAGTCGGTGTCTATGAGCAGGGAGTTGAACTCGTCGCTCGGAAAGGGCGTATCAACTATCGCGAGATCGAGCATGCGCTCCCTCAGCAGCGCGAGGAGCGCGCGGCCGTTCTCGGAGACCATGCGGAGCTGCGCGTTCGGGTGCAGGCGCGTGTACTGCGCAAGCATTTCGGAGACCGCGCTGTCCTCTAAACTCGGCGAGACGCCGATCACGACGCTGTTCACCTCGCGGCGGGAGGCGTCGATGTCCAGCTCCATGCGCTGTCTGAGTGACGCCGCCTGGTCGGCATAGTCTGCCGCGATATCGCAGACCTCCGTCGGGACGAGCCTGTTGCCGCTCCTTACGAACAGCTCCGCGTCAAGTTCCTTCTCCAGCGAGTGTATCTGCTGCGCAACGGCGGAGGGACTCAGGCTCAGCTTTCCCGCCGCGGCAGAGTAGCTTTTCAGCTCGCGGACGAGCCGGAGCGCCTCAAAGCGCTGATCGAATACCGCAGAGCAGCCCACAGGTCGGTCCCCTCCTTTCCGTGTCTTGCACATACGCGCTCAAATGACCGGCGAACCCTCGGCCGAAACGATGTGATCGCAGCGCTGCATAAAGCCGTTTATATCCTCAAGCGATATCTCACGCTGCATTTTCAGCGACAGGTCGCAGCAGAGCCTCCCGGCGCTGTCGCGGCTCAGCTCGCTGCGTATTATCTGCGCGTCCCACTGGCGGAGCTGCTCGTCAAGCTCATGCTTCAGGTCGGGCGTGTACTCCGCCGTGAAGCGGAAACGGTTTATCGTGAATGAATCCGCACCCACGGTAAAGCGGTGCATGGTGATCTGGAACAGCGCGATAAGCACCGTCACCGTGAAGCCGAGGAAATACATCCCCGCGCCGAGCGCGAGGCCGATCCCCGCCGTCGCCCAAATTCCGGCGGCGGTAGTGAGTCCTTTGACGGCGCTGCCGTTTTTGAATATGACCCCCGCGCCGAGGAAGCTTATTCCGCTGACCACCTGCGCCGCGATACGCGCCGGGTCCGCGCCGCGAGTGCCGTTGAACACTCCCCCGCCGGCGTTCGTGAGATCTGCAAAGCCGTATTTGGAAACTATCATTATCAGCGAGGCCGCGCAGCAGACTATGATGTGCGTGCGTATCCCCGCCTCCTTGAAGCGCTTTGTGCGCTCAAAGCCGATACACGCTCCGCAGAAGCATGCCGCCAGTATACGCAGCAGGAAATCCAGATTCTGCACCAGCGTGAACTGACTGTTGAGATATTCGCATAGGGTCATTTCTTCTCGTCTCCTTTTTCTCTGCGCTCCGACATTTTTTGGCGGAGCAGTCCCGTTCGACGGTCTTCGTCCGGCGCGTCGTCCCAGCCGGCGGCCAATGCTCCGTGCCGGCTGTATATGCCCAGAGCGGCCTGCATTGCGGGTGAGTTATAGATATCGGCGTCTGGATTTTGCCGCATTGCAGTCCCTCCTTCTTGACTTTTTCCGTGTCGGATGTTACCATCATATTCCCGGAAACGATAAAGTCAAATTATGTTTCTGACTGAATGCATAAATTTCTGTTATGGTGGTGCGCAATGATAGACAACAAGCTTTACACTCTGCTGAAGGTGTACGAGTGCAGGAACTATACTCAGGCGGCAAAGCAGCTCAATATCACCCAGCCGGCCGTGAGCCAGCATATCAAGGCGCTCGAGAGCGAGCTGGGCGTGAAGCTTTTTGAGCATTCAAACGGGGATATCCTTGTCACAAAGCAGTGCGAGGAGGCCGTAAAGTTCGCGAAAAAGATCGTCGGGCTTTATAACAGCCTTTATCAGAGCATGCGTGACAACAGGACCCGTACCACTCACCTCACCGTCGGCATAACGCACACGGCCGAGAGCAACGCCATCGCCGAGGCGCTGGCCAAATACTGTGCTGAAAACGAGGGCACGAGCATTAAAATGATTACGGACTCCATAAGCAATCTTTATACCATGCTCAAGACCTACGAGCTTGATCTTGCGATCGTCGAGGGGCGTGTGCCCGACCCGAACATCCACTATCTCCTACTGGACACGGACTATCTTGTCCTTGCGGTCTCGACGAACCATCCATTTGCGAACCGCAGCATGGTCACGCTCAACGAGCTGAAAAAGGAGCGTATGATACTGCGCCTGCCGGATTCAAACACCCGCAACCTCTTTGTCGCCCACCTTGAGAGCAACAATATGAGTATAAACGACTTCAATGTCGTCCTCGAGGTCGACAACATGGCGACGATCAAGGACCTCATCCGCCGTGATTTCGGCGTATCCATCCTCGCGCGGAGCGTCTGTCTCGACGAGCTTCGCAAGGGTAAGATTACCGTGCTGCCGGTCGAAAATCTGAGCATGATGCGCGAGGTCAACATTGCCTACTACGGCGATTTTACTCAGTTCGACGTGCTACACGGCATAATGAAGAAATATAACGAAACTGTACGAATATATAATTGAGCTTTTTCTCTTTTCCCGAAAAGGCGCAAAAAAACAGAGGTAATAATTATTACCTCTGATTTTTTATTCGGGTATCGGTCAGACCAGTTCGATGACTGCGACTTCCGCTGCGTCGCCGCGGCGCACGCCGATGCGGGTAATGCGGGTGTAGCCGCCGTTGCGCTCTGCGTACTTGGGAGCGATCTCGTCCTTGACCTTCTTGGCGACATCCTCGCGGGTGATGAAGCTGTTCATCTGGCGGTAGGAAGCCAGGTCGGCAGCCTTGCCAAGGGTTATCATCTTCTCGGCCAGAGGTGCGATCTCCTTTGCGCGGCTAATGGTGGTCTCCATGCGGCCTTTATCCAGAAAATCTGTTACCTGCTGGCGGAGCATTGCCATACGCTGATCGGTGGACTTGCCGAGCTTTCTTGTTCCGGGCATAATTGCATTTCCTCCTTCTTGAGAGCTTTACTGATTATCCTCGTCTGCCAGAGACAAGCCCATCATAGTCAGCTTATGCTCGACTTCTTCAAGGGACTTGCGGCCGAGGTTGCGGACCTTGATCATCTCATCCTGAGTTTTGCTGACCAGGTCTGCGACAGTATTAATATTGGCGCGTTTGAGGCAGTTGAAGCTTCTCACACTCAGATCCAGCTCTTCAATGGTCATGTTGAGCACGGTGTTGGGTTCCTTCTCCACCTTCTCAACGACGGTGGAGTCGTTGCCGATGGTGTCGGAAAGGTCGGTGAAAAGCGTGAAGTGGTCGCAGAGTATCTTTGCGCCCAGGGAAACGGCGTCACGGGCGGTCATGGTCTTGTCCGTCCAGACCTCGATGGTCAGCTTGTCGAAGTCCGTCTGGTTGCCCACACGGGTGTTCTCGACGGTGTAGTTGACCTTGAGTACCGGGGTGTAGATGGAGTCGACGGGAATGGTGCCGATGGCGGTCTGGGGCGTTTTGTTCTTCTCGGCGGAAACGTAGCCTCTGCCGTGGTCCAGGACCAGCTCCATGTTGAGAGCGCCGTCGGGACCAAGGGTAGCAATGGGCTGCTCGGGATTGAGTATCTCCACCTCGGCGTCTGCCTTGATGTCGCCGGCGGTGACAACGCCCTCGCCTGCGGCCTCGATGTAGACGGTCTTTGCTCCGGTGCTGTGGAGGCGCGCGATAATGCTCTTTACGTTAAGAACGATCTCGGTCACGTCTTCCTTGACGCCGGGGATGGTGGAAAACTCATGCTGAACGCCGGCGATCCTTATGCTGGTGCAGGCCGTTCCGGGGAGTGAGGACAGGAGTACCCTGCGAAGAGAGTTACCAAGTGTTGTGCCGTAGCCACGTTCCAGAGGCTCTATGATATATTTGCCGTAAGAGCTGTCTGCGGGTGTTTCAATGCACTCGATACGCGGCTTTTTAATTTCGATCATATAGTTATATAACCCTCCTTTTAAGTGTTGCGTCTATCCAAGGCTTGCGGTGATTCAGCTTACCAATTTGAGGGTGTCTTTATTACTTGGAGTACAACTCGACGATGAGGTGCTCTTCGATGGGCAGGTCGATGTCGTCTCTTGCGGGGGCGGCGACGACCTTTGCCATTGCGTTATTTGCGTCATACTCAAGCCACTTGGGTGCGGGACGGAATGCGTTTGCCTCAATATTAGCCTTGATCTTTTCGATACCGCGGCTGCTCTCCTTGAGAGCGACGGTCATGCCGGGCTTGACCTGATAGCTGGGGATGTTGACCTTGCGGCCGTTGACGGTGATGTGGCCGTGGCTGACCATCTGACGTGCCTCGGCACGGCTCATGGCGAAGCCCAGACGGTAGACAACATTGTCAAGGCGGCACTCAAGAATGCTCAGCAGGTTCTCGCCGGTCTGGCCGGGACGGCGCTCGGCCATCTCGAAGTAGCTGCGGAACTGGCTCTCAAGAACTCCGTAGAATCTCTTGGCCTTCTGCTTCTCGCGGAGCTGCTGGCCATACTCGGAACTCTTGCTGCGGCCCTGGCCGTGCTGGCCGGGGGCGAATGCTCTGGCGTTCATTGCACACTTGTCGGTGTAGCAGCGGTCGCCCTTGAGGAAGAGCTTCTGGCCTTCTCTGCGGCACAGGCGGCATACCGCTTCAGTATATCTTGCCATATTCGTTTACCTCCTTCAATTAAACGCGACGACGTTTCGGAGGACGGCAGCCATTGTGAGGAATGGGGGTAACGTCCTTGATCATCGTGACTTCAAGACCTGCGGTCTGCAGGGCGCGGATTGCGGCCTCGCGGCCGGAGCCGGGTCCCTTGACGAAAACTTCGACGGACTTCAGGCCATGCTCCATGGCTGCCTTTGCGGCAGTCTCGGCTGCGGTCTGCGCTGCGAAGGGGGTAGACTTCTTGCTTCCACGGAAGCCCAGGCCACCGGCGGATGCCCAGCTGAGCGCGTTGCCCTGGGTGTCGGTGATGGTGACCATGGTGTTGTTGAAGGAAGAGCTGATATGGACCTGGCCCTTTTCAATGTTCTTGCGTTCTCTTCTGCGGGTTCTTACGACTTTTTTCTTACCGTTTGCTGCCATGATCTATATCCCTCCTTACTTCTTCTTATTTGCGATGGTGCGTTTCGGACCCTTGCGGGTACGAGCGTTGGTCTTGCTTCTCTGTCCGCGAACGGGCAGGCCGCGGCGATGGCGCAGTCCGCGGTAGCAGCCGATCTCGGTCAGGCGCTTGATGTCAAGCGCGGTCTGACGGCGGAGGTCGCCTTCGACCAGATAGTGCTTGTCGATGCACTCACGGAGCTTTGCTTCATCCTCGTCGCTGAGGTCTTTGACTCTGGTGTCAGGGTTGACGCCGGTCATCTCAAGAATCTTTTTTGCGCTTGTTCTGCCGATACCGTAGACGTAAGTGAGACCGATCTCGATTCTCTTGTCCTTGGGCAGGTCAACGCCGGCTATACGTGCCATATTGTACGATCATCCTTTCGATAATTGTTACCGCATTTTACGCGCGGACACTTGTTCCCGCCGGAGGGAGTCTCCGGGCAATGCGGCGGTTTTTTATAAGGACAGGAATTTAATCCTTGTCTATGAATTTACGGAAGCCCTGAACACGCCTTGTACGGCGGGCCGTTCAGCGTTTCCTCTCCGCGGGAGCGTTCTCCCGCGCGCTCTGCTCAGCCCTGGCGCTGCTTGTGCTTGGGGTTTTCGCAGATGACCATGACTCTGCCCTTGCGCTTGATTATCTTGCACTTTTCGCACATGGGTTTCACGGAAGGTCTGACTTTCATTGAATTTACCTCCTACTTGCTTCTCCAGACGATCCTGCCGCGGGTGACGTCATAGGGAGACATCTGCACCGTGACCTTGTCGCCGGGAAGGATCCTGATAAAGTTCATCCGGAGCTTTCCGGAAATATGCGCCAGTATGATGTGGCCTTTGCCAATATCCACCTGGAACATGGTGTTGGGCAGGGATTCAACTACCGTGCCCTCGAGTTCGATTACATCGTCTTTTGCCAAAGTAAAATTCCTCCAAAGTCGGTGTTTGGGTCAAAAACGTCAAATATCCTCTGCCATTGTGAGTATTTCCGGTTCACCATCGGTTATCGCAATGGTGTTTTCGTAGTGCGCCGCGAGGGAGCCGTCCACGGTAACGACAGTCCAGTCGTTGGAAAGGACCTTGACCGCGTAGTCTCCGGCGCAGATCATCGGCTCGATGGCGATGGTCATGCCCTTTTCGAGACGCGGGTCATACCTGTGGGAAAGGCGTTTGTCCGGGCGGTAGTTGGGGACCTCGGGAGCTTCGTGCATGACGCGGCCGACGCCGTGTCCCACATATTCGCGCACGACCGAGTAGCCGTGGCTCTCCGCGTAGTCCTGTATCGCGCCCCCAATGTCGGAGATGCGGTAGCCTGCCTTCGCGAACTTTATCCCCTCGAAAAAGCACTGTCTCGTGACCTCGATGAGGCGCTTTGCCTCCTCGCTTATCTCTCCGCAGGCGTAGGTGCCGGCGCAGTCTCCGACGAAGCCTCTGTAGGTGGCCCCGACGTCGACCGAGACGATGTCGCCGTTGTGAACGACGCGCTTTCCGGGAATACCGTGAATGACTTCTTCATTGACGGACAGGCAGGTGCTGGCGGGGAAGCCGCCGTAGCCCAGAAACGTGGGCTTGGCTCCGGATTTCCGTATGAACTCATTCACTAACTTGTCGATCTGCCTGGTGGTAATGCCGTCGGCTACCGCCTGACGCGCAATGCTGCGTGCCTGCGCGGTGATACGGCCGGCCTGCCGCATGAGTTCGATCTCTCTGGGTGATTTGATAATTATTGCGTCTGACATATCAAATCTCCAAAGCCTTCCTTATCTCTGCGGTGGTCGCATCGATGCTGGCCTGATTTTCCACAGTTTTCAGCTTGCCTCTCTCGGCGTAGAACGCCTTGAGCGGCTCGGTAACACTGTGGTAGGTCTCAAGACGGGCGGCCACGGTCTCCGGCTCGTCATCCGCGCGGATGATAAGCTCCGACTCGCACTCACCGCACACGCCCTCCTTCTCGGGGGGGTTATTGTCCACATGGTAGGTACGGCCGCAGTTGGGGCAGATCCTTCTGCCGCTCATGCGCTTGACTATCACGTCGTCCTCCACCTCGATGGAGACCGCCCAGTCGACCGCGATACCCTTTTCCTCCATGACCTCGGCCTGGGGGATGGTACGCGGCACGCCGTCAAGGATATAGCCCTTGGCGCAGTCGGGCTTCGCGAGGCGGTCGACGATGATGTCGATGATGACGTCGTCGGGGACGAGCCGGCCCTTGTCCATGTAGTCCTTTGCCTTGAGTCCCACGGGCGTGCCATCTCTGATGGCCGCCCGCAGGATGTTGCCTGTGGAAATAGTCGGTATCCCGAGCTGCCTGCTCAGGATCTCTGCCTGAGTACCTTTTCCTGCGCCTGGGGCGCCAAGAAGAATAAGCCTCATAACACGATCCTCATCAATCAAGGAAGCCCTTGTAGTTGCGCATGAGCATCTGTGCCTCGAGAGCGCGGACGGTCTCGAGCGCAACGCCGACCACGATGATGATGGAGGTGCCGCCCAGTGAGAGACCCGTGAGGGAAGCAGCCTTGGTGAAGTGAGAAACTATGATAGGAACGGTAGCGATGATACCCAGATAGATCGCGCCGAAGAGGGTGATCTTGTTGAGAACTCTCTGGATAAACTCGCTGGTGGGCTTGCCGGGTCGGAAGCCGGGGATATACCCGCCGTTCTTCTTCAGGTTATTTGCCACTTCAATGGGGTTGAACTGGATGGTGGAGTAGAAGTAGGCAAAGAAGAGTATCAGCAGGAAGTAAACTATCGCGTAGGGGATGGACTCGGTGCCGAAGTTCCTCATGAACCAGCCGTCGGTCTTGCCGGTGAAGGCGGCGATGGTCGCGGGCAGGGAGGCGATGGACTGAGCAAATATGATGGGCATGACGCCGGACATATTGACCTTCATGGGAAGGTTGGTGCTCTGACCGCCGTACATCTTGCGTCCGACGACTCTCTTCGCGTACTGGACCGGGATCCGGCGCTCTGCGTCGTTGACGAAAACTATCAGCACGATGATCGCTATCGCTCCGATGAACACGAGCAGCGCTGCCCACCACTGGAGGGAGCCGTTTGCGATGTTGCGGACGGAGCTGATGACGGAGTTGGGCAGACGGGAGATGATACTTGCAAACAGGATCATGGAGATACCGTTGCCGATACCATGCTCGGTGATCTGCTCGCCGAGCCACATGATGAGGGCGGAGCCGGAGGTGAAGGTCAGAACTATGACGACCGCGGCCCAGAAGTTGCCCTGTGCCTCAGCTACCAGAAGGCCGTTGTTCTTGATGAGCATGTAGAACGCGAAGCCCTGGAGGAGACCGATGGCTACGGTGGAGTAACGGGTGATGGCGGCTATCTTCTTCTTGCCTTCCTCGCCGCCCTCTTTGCTCAGCCGCTCGAGCGCCGGGATAGCGATGCACAGGAGCTGGATGATGATGGAGGCGTTGATGTAGGGCTGGATGGAGAGCGCGAAGATCGTCGCGCTGGAGAACGCGCCGCCGGACATGACGTCGAGCAGACCGAGAACGGTGCTGCGGAGGGAGTCGAAGTAGCCGCGGAGATACTCGATGTTGACGTAAGGAACGGGAATCGCGTTACCTACACGGTAAAGCAGGATGATAAGAAGAGTGAAAACGATCTTCTTGCGGATCTCTTCGATCCTCCATGCGTTACGCAGAGTTTCGAGCACTTAAACCACCTCTGCCTTTCCGCCGGCCGCCTCTATCTTCTGTTTCGCGGTTTCGGAGAAAGCAGCAGCTTTAACAGTAACGTTCTTGGAAACCTCGCCGTTTCCGAGGAACTTAACGCCGTATCTGCACTTGGAGATGATGCCTGCATCGAGGAGAGCCTGAGCGTCGACGACTGCGCCGTCCTCAAACTTCTCGAGAACAGAAACGTTCACTGCCTCCAGGGGCTTTGCAAAGATATTGTTGAAGCCTCTCTTGGGGATACGACGTGCCAGAGGCATCTGGCCGCCTTCAAATCCGATGCGGGTAACGCCGCCGCTGCGGGCCTTCTGGCCCTTGTGACCACGGCCTGCGGTCTTGCCGTTACCGGTCGCGTGGCCTCTGCCCTTGCGCTTATCGACGTGGGTGGAGCCGGCTACGGGAGAAAGATCATTGATATACATTCTCTTGCCCTCCTTATTCTTCTTCTACCTTGACGAGATAGCCGATCTGGGCGATCTTGCCGCGGGTCTGGGGGTTGTCGGGCTGTACGGTCTCGTTGCCGATCTTGTGCAGGCCGAGGGAGTAGGCAGTGGCGATGTGCTTATCGTGTCTGCCGTTGAGGCTCTTTACGAGCTTGATCTTAAGATTTGCCATGTTTCGCCCTCCTTAACCCTGAACTTCTTCAGGAGTCTTGCCTCTGACGGCCGCAACCTGAGCTGCGTTGCGCAGAGACTTGAGGCCTTCCATAGTTGCGGCAACAACGTTTGCGGGGTTGTTGGTACGCAGGCACTTGGTACGGATGTTCTTGATACCGGCTGCCTCAACGACTGCACGGACCGCGCCGCCGGCGATAACGCCGGTGCCTTCGGGTGCGGGCTTGAGGAGAACACGGCCGGCGCCGAACTCACCGATGACCTCGTGGGGAATGGTGGTTCCCTTGAGGGAAACTTTAACCATGTTCTTCTTCGCATCTTCAATGCCCTTGCGGATAGCGTCCGGAACCTCGGAAGCCTTACCGAGGCCGAAACCGACGTTACCCTTGCCGTCACCGACGACGACCAGAGCGGAGAAGCTGAAACGACGGCCGCCCTTAACAACTTTGGCAACGCGGTTCAGAGCAACGATCTTTTCGATTTCTCCCATTTCGTTGGAGGGAGTTTCAGTTTTTTCACGCATATTAGAACTCCAGACCGCCTTCACGGGCGCCATCGGCTACCGCCTTGATACGGCCATGATAAAGATAGCCGTTCCTGTCAAAGACCACGCGGTTGATATCCTTTTCCTTGGCGAGGCGGGCGATCTCCTTGCCCACGCCAGTAGCGCCGGCAATGTTGCTGTGCAGGGCGTCACCGTTCTTCGAAAGGGTAAGCGTGGAAGCAGAAACGAGGGTAGTCCCGGTCTCATCGTTGATGATCTGGGCGTAGATATGTTCGTTGCTGCGGAAAACCACGAGGCGGGGGCAGTCAGCCGTTCCGTTAATCTTGCGGCGAATACGGGCCTTGCGGCTCAGGCGGCAATCATTCTTGCTGATACTCATTGTAATACCCCCTACTTCTTGCCGCCAGACTTGCCCACCTTGCGGCGGATCGTCTCGGTAGTGTACTTGATGCCCTTGCCCTTGTAGGGTTCGGGGAGACGGACGCGGCGGATACGGGAAGCGAATTCACCGATGAGGTCCTTATCGCAGCCGGTGAGCGTCAGAACGTTGCCTTCGACGCTGGCCTTGATGCCATCCGGTACATCAACAAGCACGGGGTGAGAATAACCCACGGAAAGTTCGATCATGTTGCCCTTGACGGCCACACGATAACCGACACCGATGACCTCAAGAGACTTGGAAAAGCCCTGGGTCACGCCGAGGATGCAGTTATGAAGAAGGGTGCGGCGCAGACCATGCTGAGCGTTGCTCTCGCGGGTATCATCCTTGCGATCGAGGATGATGTGGCCGTCCTTCATTTCGTAGGAAAGGAGGTTGCAGACAGGAGTCGAAATCTGGCCTTTGGGGCCCTTCACTTCGATAACGTCGGCGCCAATCTTGACTTCGACGCCAGCGGGCACCACGACGGGCATTTTACCAATTCTAGACATAACTGCACCGCCTACCAAATTTCACACAGAAGTTCACCACCAACTTTCTTTTCCTTGGCAGCTTCGCCGTCGAGGACCCCGGAAGAGGTGGAAAGAATGCAAATACCAAGACCATTCTGCACACGCGGGATGTCACCGGCACGTACGAAAACGCGGCGTCCGGGCTTGGAGATGCGGCGGAGGCCGGTAATGGCGGCTTTACCCTTCTGGTATTTGAGGGTGATTTTGATACCGCCTTCATCAACGGTTACGTCATCGACGTACCCTTCCTGCTTGAGGATGGCAGCGAGAGACTCTTTCATCTTCGAGCGCGGCACATTCACTTCCTTATGCAGGGCCAAATGCGCGTTGCGGATACGCGTGAGCATGTCCGCAATAGGATCTGTGAGCATCTAATACTCCTAAAAGGTTTGGAGTTGGGCGCCCCATGCGCCTACTTTCCATATGCAAAGCGGCGG
>OGOZ01001296.1_pt1 | contig 14265 bp, 11 predicted proteins | sample 1552801 | NCBI WGS metagenome assembly OGOZ01 (sample SAMEA2580196, study PRJEB22360) | human gut metagenome | biome: human gut; feature: human-associated habitat; material: faeces | place: Denmark | collected 2008/2010
CGCCCCACCGGCCTCGTCGACCCGGAGGTGCAGGTGCGGCCGGTCGAGGGACAGATCGACGATCTGATTTCGGAAGTAAAGAAAGAAACTGAAAAACACAACAAAGTTCTCGTGACGACGCTGACGAAGAAGATGGCGGAGGACCTGACGGAATATCTCACGAATATCGGTATCCGCTGCCGCTATATGCACCACGACGTCGGCACGATAGAACGCATGGAAATAATCCGCGACCTGCGCCTCGGCGAATTTGACGTCCTTATCGGCATAAACCTCCTCCGCGAGGGCCTTGATATACCCGAGGTCGGCATGGTGGCCATACTCGACGCGGATAAGGAGGGCTTCCTCCGCAGCGAGACGAGCCTTATCCAGACCGTGGGCCGCGCCGCGAGAAACGCGGACAGCTTCGTCATCATGTACGCTGACACGATAACGCCCTCCATGCGCGCCTGCATTGACGAGACACAGCGCCGCCGTGCAAAGCAGATCGCATATAACGAGGAGCATGGTATAGTCCCCAAGACCATTGTCAAGAGCGTGCGCGAGCTTATCGAGATATCTGCGGAGCCTACCGAGATAACAAAGAAGAACGGCGTTAAAATGACTGAGCATGAGCGCAAGGCTGCCATAGAGCAGCTTGAGTCCAAGATGCGCAAGGCCGCACAGATGCTCGAGTACGAGATCGCCGCACAGCTTCGCGACGAGATCATAAGACTCCGCGGCCAGAAATGAGGCAGAATATGAAACTGATGATACTCGACGGCAACAGCATAGTTAACCGCGCTTTTTACGGCGTCAGGCAGCTCAATGCCCCGGATGGAACGCCCACCAACGCCGTCTATGGCTTTCTTGCCATCCTCCGGAGGCTATTGGACGAGCAGAAGCCCGACGCGGTATGTGTCAGCTTTGATCTCAAGACGCCGACCTTCCGCCACAAGGCTTACGACGCCTATAAGGCACAGCGCAAGGCTATGCCCGAGGAGCTTGCCGTTCAGATGCCGCTCCTCAAGGAGACCCTCGACGCGATGGGCATACGACGCTATGAGCTTGAGGGGTACGAGGCGGACGATATCCTCGGCACAGCCGCCGCCGTGTGCGAGAAGGACGGCTGGCAGTGCGTCATCGTCACCGGTGATAAGGACAGCCTCCAGCTTATAACCGACACCACCTGCGTCTGCAATGTCAAGACGCGCATGGGTCAGACGGAAACGACGGTATATACCCCGGAGCTTTTCCGGGAAGAGTACGGCTTCGAGCCTGTACGCATGGTGGACCTCAAGGCACTGATGGGCGACAGCTCCGACAATATCCCCGGTGTCCCCGGCATCGGCGAAAAGACCGCGATGGATCTTGTGCGGCGCTACGGCACCGTTGACGCGATATACAACGGCCTTGCCTCCCTTGACATTAAGGACGGAGTGCGCAAAAAGCTTGCCGCGGGGGAGGAGAGCGCCAGAAAGTCCTATTGGCTCGCGACTATCTGCCGAGACATACCAATCGAGTTCGTCCCGGAGGAGAACGTGTGGAACAACAGCTACACCCCCGCACTCTATGGGATATTCAAGCGCCTCGGCTTTAATAAATTCATCGAGAAATGGGGTATCAGCCCCGAGGAACAAAGCGCCGGGATCGCGGCCGAAGCACCCGACGCCGCGCACCTTAAGACAATAGACGACGCCGGTATCGACGAGATCATTTCCGCCGTGGAGAGTGCTCGATACGTCGCGGTGGCGGCGCTTGACGGACTTGACCGTATCGAACTCTGCGACGGCAAATGTGTCTATACCACCGCGTGGACGCAGTACGGCGAGCAGTATAACGAACTTCTAAGAGCGGTTTTCAACTCCGGCGTCAAAAAGGTAGGCCACAACGTTAAGGACCTGATGGGACTTCTTATAAAGGAAAAACTCGGCACGGACGGCTTCGTGTTCGACACGGCGCTCGCGGCATATCTCCTTGAGGCGACGGAGAGCGACTACGCGCCGGAGCGTATTTCTGTGTGCTATGCGGGACGTGAGCTGAGCGGGACGGAGGCGGCATTCACGCTTTATCCCATCCTTGACGGAAAGCTCAGGGAGCTTGAAATGGACAAGCTCTATTATTCGGCGGAGCTGCCGCTCTGCAGCGTCCTTGCCGACATGGAGAACGTGGGCTTTTACGTCGATCGAGGCGCACTTTATCAGTTCGGCGAGAGCCTGAACGCGGGGATCGCCGCGCTGCAGGAGAGTATATGGAGCCATGCGGGACATGAGTTCAACATCAATTCCCCAAAGCAGCTCGGCGAGGTGCTTTTTGACGAGCTTATGCTCCCCTCGGGCAAAAAGACAAAGACCGGCTGGAGTACTAACGCGGACGTCCTTGAAAAGCTCCGGGGCAAGCACCCAATAGTTGACGAGGTGCTTGACTACCGCATGCTCACCAAGCTCAAGTCCACCTATGCCGAGGGACTTTTGAAGGTCATCTCCGCCGACGGACGTATTCACACGAACTTTCAGATGACCGTCACGGCGACCGGCCGCCTCTCATCCACCGAGCCGAACCTTCAGAATATCCCGGTCAGAAAGAAGCTCGGCGCGGAGATAAGGAAGATGTTTACTGCCGCGCCCGGAATGGTGCTTGTGGACGCGGACTACAGCCAGATAGAGCTGAGGCTCCTCGCGCACATATCCGATGACAAGACGATGCAGGAGGCATTTTTGAGCGGGGAAGACTTCCACGCTGTGACCGCCTCGAATGTTTTCAACGTACCTCTTGACGAGGTGACACCCGTCCTCCGCAGCAGGGCCAAGGCGGTGAATTTCGGCATAGTCTACGGCATTTCGGCGTACTCGCTTTCCCAGGACATCGGCGTCTGGCCGAGCGAAGCCAAGGCTTACATGGACGCCTATATGGAAAAGTACCACGGCGTCCGGGATTATATGAAGCGCATAGTCGAGCAGGCGCGCGAACAGGGCTATGTGACCACGCTGTACGGCCGCAGGCGCTACCTCCCCGAGCTTAAAAGCAGCAATTTCAATATGCGTTCCTTCGGCGAACGCGTGGCCCTGAACATGCCGATACAGGGTACGGCCGCTGACATCATCAAGCTCGCCATGGTCAACGTCCACAGGCGGCTCGAAAAAGAAGACCTGCGGGCAAAGCTCATCCTGCAGGTACACGACGAGCTTATCGTTGAGTGTCCCGAAAACGAGCGTGAGGCCGTCTCTGCCATCCTCCGCGAGGAGATGGAGCAGGTGGCTGCGCTCCGTGTTCCGCTCGTCGTCGAGGCAAACTCCGGCAAGAGCTGGGCGGAGGCGCATTGATGGACTGCGTGATATACGACGCCTCTCCCGGAGACATTCCGGAGATAGAGGAGATCGAGCGGCAGTGCTTCTCAATGCCGTGGACGGAGGCGCAGCTTGCCTCACAGCTTCGCGGCGACAGGCACGAGTTTCTTGCCGCAAAGGCCCCGGACGGCACGGTCTGCGGCTATGTCTGGATGATGTATGTGCTTGATGAGGGCTATATATCTAATGTCGCCGTCAGTCCCGGCTGCCGGCGGCAGGGGATAGCTGACATGCTCATCGGAGAGCTTCTTGACCGTGCGGCTCGGCTCGGACTCTCATTCGTTACCCTTGAGGTCCGCGAGAGCAACGCCCCGGCCATCGCGCTTTACTCAAAGCACGGCTTCAAGCCCGTCGGGATGAGAAAAAACTACTATGAAAAACCGCGCGAAAATGCTATACTTATGACGACTTTTTTGAAAGAGATGAACCGAATTGAAAATACTTGCCTTTGAATCCACCTGTGATGAGACCGCCGTTGCGATAGTCGAGGACGGCCGCAAAATACTCACCGATCAGATTTTTTCCCAGGCCGATCTCCACGCTGTTTATGGCGGCGTCGTGCCTGAGATCGCGTCGCGCTGCCATGTGGAGTCCATCTCCATCCTTGCCCAGCGCGCCATCGAGGCCGCGGGGATTAGCCGCGCGGAGATAGACGCCGTCGCCGTTTCCTACGCGCCGGGGCTTATCGGCGCGGTGCTTGTGGGCGTGAATTTTGCGAAGTCCTGCGCTCTTGCGCTGGGCGTGCCGCTCATTCCGGTACACCATATCCGCGGCCATATCGCGGCGAACTATCTCGCCTATCCCGAGCTTGAGCCGCCGTTTCTCTGCCTTGCCGTTTCAGGTGGGAACAGCATACTTGTCGATGTGCGCGGCTATACGGACATGAAGATAATCGGCGCGACTCGCGACGACGCGGCGGGCGAGTGCTTCGATAAGACGGCCCGCGTGCTGGGTCTTCCGTACCCCGGTGGGAAGCCCATCGACGACCTTTCTCAGGGCGGCGACGATACCAAGTATCATTTCCCGATCGCCCATGTGGACGGCAACCCCTACGACATGAGCTTTTCGGGACTCAAGACCGCGGTCATAAATCTCGTACACAACGCCGAGCAGAAGGGTGAGAAGATCGACAGACGCGCCCTCGCTGCCTCGTTCACAAAGGCGGTCAGCGACAGCCTCGTGCCGCGTACCATGATGGCGGCAAAGGAGCTTGGCTACGATAAAATAGTCGTAGCGGGCGGAGTCGCTGCGAACTCCCGTATCCGCGCGGACTTTCGTGCCGCGACCGAAAAACAGGGCTGCTCGCTCTATGTTCCGCCGCTCAGGCTTTGCGGCGACAACGGCGCGATGATAGGCGCGCAGGGCTACTATGAGTATCTTGCCGGGACGAGGGCCGGCAGCGACCTGAACACCTACGCCACCATGGAGCTGTAAGCTCTGGACAAATAAAAAGGAAGGAGAAGACACATGAGCGTACACGACGGACACCGGGAGCGCATGAAAAGCAGCTTCAAGAAGAACGGGCTTGACAGCATGAACGACGTGAACGCCCTTGAGCTTCTCCTTTTCTACGCTATTCCCAGACGCGACACGAACGTTATCGCGCATGCGCTCCTTGATCACTTCGGTTCGCTCTCCCGCGTATTCAGCGCGTCCATTCAGGAGCTGTGCGCGGTAGAGGGAGTGGGGGAGAACACGGCGGTACTTATCTCGATGATCCCTCAGCTCGTCCGCAAAAGCATGGTCTCGGACGCGGAAAAAATAACGGTGATAAAAAACTCGAAGGACGCGGGGAAGTATCTTGTGCCGCGCTTTGCATTTGAGCAGGACGAGGTAGCGCTGCTTGTGTGCCTCGACTCGCAAAAGCGTGTTATAGGCTGCTTTGAGCTTGGCCGCGGAGTTGTAAATAAGGTCTCTGTCGACGTCCGCAAGGTGGTCGAGCTTGCGCTCCGCTATAAGGCCTCGTCCGTTATCCTCTCGCACAATCACCCCGATTCGTTTGCTCTGCCGTCGCTTGCCGACACCGCCATGACGGAGCAGATCTATCGCTCTCTCAGACTCGTGGGCATTACGCTTGCCGACCATATCATCGTTTCCGGCAAGGACTACGTTTCCTATCTCGATTCCGGCATGCTCGTTGGAATAAGGTAACATTACTTGCTTATGTAAACTATTAACTGTTTCTTTTTCGTAACTCGTGGCCGATTGCGCTTTTGCCGAAAAAACCGGATTTAGCCGCAAACCGTTGACAAAGCACTTGTTTTCCAATGTTGAAAACTATGTTGAAAATGTTGATAACTATTTGAAGAATAAAAATTCGTAAATATTATGTAACCGTGCGTGAGGGGCGGCAAGTGCAGAAAAAGGAGCATTTTACCTAATAATAAAATGTTAATGCGGCGATATATTCCTGACATTTTGACTGAATTTGTCAAAACCGCGAATCATAAGTAACAGCATTATACGATATGTAATTAATGCCGCGTCCTCACATCTCCTGATCAGACGCGATGGCGTATACGCAAAAAAGAATTGACTTTTAATTGCGTTTCTGATATTCTAAACGTTGCCGGGCAGCCGGAGGATGGCCGCATGCGGACTTCAATTTGATATGCTAGTGTAGCTCAGTCGGTAGAGCAGCTGATTCGTAATCAGCAGGTCGTGTGTTCGAGTCACATCACTAGCTCCAGCACCGCAGACGACTGTATCTGCGGTGTTTTGTGTTTCTCTAAAGATATGGTTGACGGGCAAAAAACGGGTTGCTATAATTAGACACACGAATTGTACAAAGAGGTGTACATATGAAGAAAAAAACGAGAGTCGCGCTCATTACGAGCGGAGGCGACTGTCAGGGCTTGAATGCCGCGATACGCGGCGTGGGAAAGGCGCTCTTTCAGAAGGTCGAAAACGTCGAGATCTTCGGTATGTACGACGGCTATCGAGGCCTGATAGAGTGCGATTATAAATTTATGGAGCCTGATGATTTTTCGGGCATACTTACCGAGGGCGGCACGATCCTCGGCACCTCCCGCCAGCGCTATATCCCGGGAAAGGATATCGTCGACGAGAACGGGGAGAGCCTTATCCCCGCAATGCTCGACACCTATAACCGCCTGAACCTTGACTGCCTCGTCATTATGGGCGGCAACGGTACTCAGAAGAGCGCAAAGCTCCTCTCCGACGCCGGGATGAATGTCGTCACGCTGCCAAAGACCATTGACAACGATATTTTCGGCACGGATACGACCTTCGGCTTCCAGAGCGCGGTGGATATCGCGACCAACGTCATCGGCTACATCCACACGACGGCTTCCTCACACAGCCGCATTTTTGTCGTGGAACTCATGGGGCGCGACGCAGGGTGGCTCACGCTCAACGCCGGCATCGCGAGCGGCGCGGACATAGTGCTTCTGCCGGAGATACCCTATGACATCAACAATGTCGTCGCCGAGATCGAGGCCAGAAAGAAAAAGGGCAGATCCTTCACTATCGTCGCCTGCGCCGAGGGCGCGGTCTCCAAGGAGGAGACGGCACTTGGCGAGGAGGAAAAGCGCAAAAGACGCGAAAGCTCGCTTTACCCGACCGTTTCCTACAATATCGCGGCGCAGCTTGAAAAGCTCACCGGTCAGGAGGCCCGCGTGACCGTTCCCGGCCATTATCAGAGGGGCGGCCCTCCCTGCCCGTATGACCGCGTGCTTGCGACGCAGTTCGGCACGGCGGCGGCGGACCTTATCGTCAATAAACAGTATGACCGCATGGTGGCAATACAGGGCGGAGAGATCGTGTCCATTCCCCTTGAGGAGGCTGCGAGCCGCACCAAGTTCCTGCCGGTGGATCATCCGCTCATCAAGGTCGCGCGGGATATCGGTATCTGCTTCGGCGACTGATTCTGCGGCGGCTTATCGCTTCAACATAAAAAACTAACATGGAGGTCAGAAAAGTGGCATCGACAACCAAAGAGGCGTTAGGCGCGGCGCTGCGCCAGATGATGACAGTAAAGCCCATCGACAAAATTACCGTTAAAGATCTGGTAGAGATATGCGGTGTCAACCGTCAGACGTTCTATTACCACTTTGACGACGTTTACGACCTGCTTGAGTGGGTGTTTGAGGACGACGCAAACCGCGTCCTTCCCCGCAAGGTGGTATATGAGCATTGGCGCGAGGACGTCATGGTGTTCTTCGAGTATCTGTACGAGAACCGTATTTTTGCGATGAACGTCTATAATTCCAATAGCCGCCTGTACATGCTCAGATACTTCAAGGACTGCCTGAAGAGCTGCATACGCAGCTTCGCGGAGATCGTTTCCGAGGGCAGTAATATAGACCGTGCGGACTTTGAATTTGTTGTGGAATTCTACGCGCAGGGCGTTGTGGGGCTTATCTCGCAGTGGCTCGATATGGGTATGAACCTACCCAAGGAAATAACGAAGGACAGGTTCCTGCGCATTCTGGACAACAGCGTCGAGAATATGCTTGCCCGTTTTCGGAATAATTGAATATGAGGAGGCCTCCGGGATATCCCGGAGGCTTTTCCGTGTCATGGATCAACCCTGTTTTCTCTCCGAAACAGTTATAGAAAAAATTACAAAAAACGTCAAAAAATAACTCTTGCATTTTACATAACTACCCAATATAATGTTAATGCGGGTGGTTAAAAGTGGTGAAAAATGGAGCAGTTTCACCGGACAGGGGAGAGAGCGAACATGACAGGCGAGTACCAGCATTCACTTGATAATAAGGGGCGGCTTTTTATACCTGCCAAGCTCAGAGATGAGCTCGGTGAGGTGTTTTTTATCACCCTTTCGATGGACAGATGTCTCTGCGCGTACAGCAGCGAGAACTGGAAGGCGTTCTCCGACAAGGTCAGCGCCATGCCCTATGTCAAGCAGCGCAGGATGCGTCCGTTGTTTGCCCACGCGGCGAAGTGTGAGCTGGACAGCCAGGGCCGCGCGCTCATTCCTCAGAACCTCCGCGAGTACGCGGGACTTGAGAAAAACGTCACCGTGATCGGCTGCAACAATCACGCAGAGCTGTGGGATTCCGAGGCGTGGAGCAAGGTCTTCGACGAGGAGACTACGCCGGAGAATATCGCGGCTGTCATGGAGGAGCTTGAATTTTAATGGATGAACCCCGCCATATATCGGTACTCCTTGATGAGTGCATAGAAAACCTGAATATAAAGCCGGACGGGATATACCTTGACGGGACTCTCGGCCTCGGCGGACATTCGTATCAAATAGCCTCCCGCCTTGACGCGGGCAGGCTTATTTGCATTGACAGGGATGAGACCGCGATAGAGCGCTCATCGCGCCGTCTTGCACCCTTTGCAGACAGGATAACCTATGTACACGGCAATTTCAGCGACGCCGCGGAGATACTCGACCGGCTCGGAATCGACTCTGTTGACGGCATGCTTTTTGACCTTGGAGTATCGTCCCCGCAGCTCGATGAGATACAGCGCGGCTTTTCCTATATGGGAGACGCTCCGCTCGACATGCGCATGGACGGCAGCGCCGGACTGACAGCATATGAGGTCGTGAATACATTGCCAGAGGAGAGACTCAACCGTATCCTCTGGGACTATGGCGAGGAACGCTACGCAAGACGTATTACCGCCGCCATTCTCGCGCACAGGGCGGAAAAACCGATCACTACCACACTCGAACTCGTTGATATAATAAAGGGCGCGATGCCCGCCGCGGCGCTGAGAGAAAAGCAGCACCCGGCGAAGCGGACCTTTCAGGCCATACGCATAGCCGTGAACGACGAGCTGGGCGCGATATCCGCCATGATGGAGACCGCACCCGACAAGCTGAAGAAGGGCGGGAGACTCTGCGTCATAAGCTTCCATTCCCTTGAGGACCGGATCGTCAAAAGCGGCATTAACGCGAGAGAAAACGGCTGTACCTGCCCGCGCGAGGCTCCGATATGCACCTGCGGCTTCGTGCAGACACTAAAGAGCGTCACACGCAAGCCTATACTTCCCAGCGAGGAGGAAATAGAAAAAAATCCACGCTCCCGCAGCGCGAAGCTTCGCGTCGCAGAGAGAGTGTGAGCGCCGGTGAGAAAAAGGACAAAACTCCCCGCTGCGGTATTGCTGCTCATCTCCGCCGTGATCGTGGTGCTTTCGCTCCTCGCCTCGGCGAAGCTCGCGGAGGTGGAGGACAGATCGGAAAAGCTCACGAAGGAGACAGCGCTCCTTGAACAGAGAAACAGGCTCCTTCAGGCTCAGTGCGAAAATCTTGTGAGTATTGAAGAGCTTGAACGCTATGCCATAGAACAGCTTGGCATGCAGCGCCTTTCGCCCAGCCAGGTATTTTATCTTGAAACGGATGATGTGGTAATTGGATAAGCTTCGGAATATATAAAGAATATATTCTTTTTCCGGAGAGTGCCATGTCTGATATAACTAAGCAGCGGCCCGCATACGGGCCGAGCCGTATGATGCAGCGCCGCACATTGGCCCTTATGGGACTGTGCGGTATTGCCGTGTTTGCGGTACTTCTGGCGAGACTTTATGTCCTGCAGATAGCGGATCATCAGTATTACGAGAGTCTTGCTCTCGAGCAGCAGCTCAGGACCGCACCGACGACCGCGGCGCGAGGCACGATATACGATAAAAATATGCGCACTCTTGCGGTCAGCGCAACGGTCGATAATGTGTTTTTAAGCCCCGTCGAGATCGAAATGCACGGCGAGGACAGGGAGCTTATAGCGCGCGGACTATCCGAGATACTTGGGCTTGACTATGATGATATACTGGAGAAAACGACCAGAAGCGGCTCGTGGTATGTGACCGTCGCGCGAAAGGTCGAACGCGAGACCGCGGATAGGGTCCGCGAGTTCAAGCTGGAAAACGACCTGCACGGCGTCAGGCTTGAGACGGATATAAAGCGTTATTACCCCAACTCCTCGCTTGCCTGCCATCTTATCGGTTTCGTCGGCACGGACAATAACGGCCTCGAGGGCATTGAAGCAAGGTATGAGGAGGCGCTTTCCGGCACTAAGGGACAGACGGTACGCGCGACCAATGCCTATGGAGCAGAAATGCTTTACACCGGCTTCGAGGAATTTCGTCCCGGCGAGAACGGCTGCGATATCGTGACGACCATTGATTCCACGATACAGTATTTTATTGAAAAGCACCTCAAGCAGGCCGTGGAGGACTATGATATCCAAAACGGGGCGGGAGCCATCGCGATGGATGTAAATACCGGCGCGATACTCGCCATGGCTTCGCTCGGAAATTATGATCTTAATAACTTTCTCGACGTCAGCGACGAAACAAAGGCTCTAATAGCGGAGGCCGAAAACGAAGAGGAAGCGGGACGGATACGCTCTGACGCCCAGAAGCGGCAGTGGCGGAACAAGGCCCTCTCCGACACCTACGAGCCGGGGTCGACCTTTAAGATAATCACACTCTCTATGGCGCTCGAGGAGGGCGCGGTAGACCTCAAGAGCAGCTTTTACTGCGGCGGGAACGTCAATGTACTCGGACGCACGAGTCCGATACGCTGCTGGAAAACGCAGGGACACGGCTCGCAGGATCTTACTCAGGCCGTGCAGCACTCGTGCAACGTGGCCTTTGTCAATATAGGGCAAAGGGTCGGCGCGGAGAAATTCTACGAGTACTGCGAGGCCTTCGGCTTTCTGAACATGACCGACGACCCGGACGAAAATCTCACGGCCGTGACCGGAATAGACCTCGCCGGAGAGAGCGGCAGTATATGGTGGAGCAGGAATACCTTCTGCTCAGAGAAGAATCTCTCGCAGCTTGCCGCCGCGTCCTTCGGTCAGACCTTTACCATCACGCCGCTGCAGCTCATCACGGCGGTCAGCGCCTGCGTCAACGGCGGGAATCTGATGCAGCCATACGTCGTGCAATCAATGCTGGACGAAAACGGCGAAAAGGTGTATACTCGTGAAACGAGAGTCATAAGACAGGTCATCAGTGCCGAGACCTCTGAAAAGGTCCGTTCCATACTCGAGCAGGTCGTCGGCGACAACAAGGAGGGGACGGGACGAAACGCCGCCGTCTCCGGATACCGCATAGGCGGGAAGACCGGCACGAGCGAAAAGGTGAGTCTTGAGGCCGCGACGGGCAAGAAGGAATACATCGTTTCCTTCATCGGCTTCGCACCTGCAGACGACCCGAAGATCGCGATCCTGATATTTCTTGATACACCCTCGGATAAGTCCGGGATATATGTAAGCGGCGGACAGATGGCCGCGCCCGTCGTGGGCAACATCTTCGCGGATGTCCTGCCGTATATGGGCGTCGCGCCCACTCAGCCAAACGGAGAGAGCGCCGACGTGCAGATGCCGGAGCTGTGCGGACTTGATCTTACGGAGGCGAGAAAGGCTCTTGCCGACGCAGGTCTCAAATACCGCACGATCGGCAGCGGCGACACAGTCACAGCACAGCTCCCGCTGGCCGGGGCGCAGATAGCGCACGGGACGGAGACGATACTGTATCTCGGCGCGAAGCCCTCCGATGAGCTTGAGACCATGCCGGATATAAGCGGCATGAGCTATGAAGAGGCGAGAGACACCCTCTCGTACTACGGAATCTATATACGCACGTCAAGCTCTGTTTCCGACCCGGGCGAGCAGAGAGTCAGCACCCAGAGCGTTGCCGCCGGGACCCGCGTGGGACACGGCAGCGTGGTAGAGGTGACTTTGATAAGCAGCGACGAATCGCTGCTGGGAAGGTATTGACAATGAAGCTGAAGGACATCGTAAAAAATCTTGAGGTGATCGAGGCGACCGCCGACCCGGAGACCGAGATCAGCGGTATAAGCTACGATTCCCGCGCCACTCAGCCGGGAGATATGTTTGTCGCCGTAAAGGGCTTTGAATCCGACGGCCACAGATTCATCCCCAAGGCGGTCAGCCGCGGCGCGGCCGTCGTGCTGTGCGAGGACGCTCCCACGGACGGCACTCCCTATGTCCGCATTGCCGACTGCCGTTACGGCCTTGCTATCGCGAGCCGTGAGTTCTTCGGAGATTCGGCCTCCGAGATGTGCGTCATCGGCTTTACCGGTACCAGCGGCAAGACCAGCTCTACCTACATCATGAAGCACCTCCTTGAGGAGACGCTGGGAGCCAAGGTCGGTCTCATCGGCACGAACGGCAACATGATCGGTGAAGAGTTCATGCACGCCGAGCGCACAACGCCCGAGAGCTATGAGCTGCAGAAGCTCTTCCGCCAGATGGCGGACGCGGGCTGCACCCATGTCGTCATGGAGGTCTCCTCTCACTCGCTCATACTTGAGCGCGTGGCGGGTATAGAATTTGACGTCGGGATATATACGAACCTTTCTCAGGATCATCTTGACTTCCACAATACCATGGAGGAATATGCCGAGGCCAAGAGCCGCCTGTTCTCCCATTGCAGGATTGGCTGCTACAATGCGGACGACGACTGGGCGGATATGATGGCAAGGAACGCCAAATGCCCTATGATCAGCTACTCCGCCATTGGCGCGGACGCCGATCTCACGGCGAAGGACATAAGCCTCTCCTCCTCGAACGTCCGCTTCATGGCCACGGATAAAAGCGGCAGCGCCGAAACGGTCCTGAATATCCCCGGTATGTTCTCGGTCTACAACGCGCTGGGCGTGATGGCCGCGGGCCGCGCGCTGGGCATAAGCATTGAGGACTGCGCCGCCGCCATAGGAACGGCAAAGGGCGTCAAGGGCAGGATGGAGGTCGTGCCGACAGACGGCGATTATTCCATACTGATCGACTATTCTCACAAGCCAGACGCGCTTGAAAAGGTACTCAAGACGCTTCGCCCCGTAACGCGCGGCAGACTCATGGCGCTCTTCGGCTGCGGCGGGGACCGTGACCGTATAAAGCGCCCGATGATGGGAGCCATTGCCGCCGATAATGCGGATATCTGCATAGTGACGAGCGACAATCCCCGCACCGAGGATCCGGAGGCCATCATTGCCGAAATAATCCCCGGCACGGAAAATAAGCATGCCCTTGTAAAAAACATCTGCGACAGGATAGAGGCTATCCATTGGGCTATTGACAATGCTTGCCCGGGTGATGTAATATTATTGGCTGGAAAAGGCCACGAGGACTATCAGGAGATCAACCATGTGAAGCACCATATGGATGAACGCGAGATAGTGGCCGACTACCTCGAACAACGAAAGCGTGCGCGCTGATACGCGCCGAAAGGTAAGAACAAATGACGATAAAGCTGATATTGGCCTTTGTGCTGTCGTTCCTGTTTTCAACGCTGTTTGGAAAATTCTATATACCGTGGCTCGTCAGTCAGAAGCTGGGGCAGAATACCAAGGAGATCGGCCCCACATGGCACATGACAAAGTCCGGCACCCCGACCATGGGCGGAGTTATGTTCATTGCCGCGGTGGCCTTCGTGCTGCTCACGGTCGGCTTTGACGGAATGCTCCATGGGGAGTATGTACATATATTTGTTTTCCTCTTTGCGCTGGTTTTCGGCTTTATCGGTTTTCTGGACGACTGGGAGAAGATCAAGAAGAAGCAGAACCTCGGCCTCACCGCGAGGGCAAAGTTCCTCCTGCAGCTTCTGGCCGCGCTGGTATTCATCCTTCTGATGAGGACCATAGGCTTCGTCAGTCCCAACCTGTATATTCCCTTTGCCAATGTGACGGTCCCCATGCCGGAGTGGCTGTACTTCGTTTTCGCGGCCTTCGTTATTGTCGGCACAGTAAACGCGGTCAACATCACCGACGGTATAGACGGTCTCGCGGCAGGGACCTCCGTACCTGTGTGCCTGTTCTTCGTCGCGGTAACGTTCCTGTGGGGCAGGGAATATATGCAGCTCGGTATCTTTGCCTCCGCGCTCGTCGGCGGTCTGATGGGCTTTCTTGTATATAACTTCAATCCCGCGAAGGTCTTTATGGGCGACACAGGCTCGCTCTTCCTCGGCGGCGCGATCG
>OGOZ01001298.1_pt1 | contig 14264 bp, 14 predicted proteins | sample 1552801 | NCBI WGS metagenome assembly OGOZ01 (sample SAMEA2580196, study PRJEB22360) | human gut metagenome | biome: human gut; feature: human-associated habitat; material: faeces | place: Denmark | collected 2008/2010
GCCACTGGTGTTCCTCCTAATATCTACGCATTTCACCGCTACACTAGGAATTCCGCTTTCCTCTCCTGCACTCAAGAAAAATAGTTTTAGTTGCAGTTCCTCAGTTAAGCCGAGGGCTTTCACAACTAACTTGTTCTCCCGTCTACGCACCCTTTACACCCAATAAATCCGGATAACGCTTGCTCCCTACGTATTACCGCGGCTGCTGGCACGTAGTTAGCCGGAGCTTATTCTACAGGTACTGTCAATTTCTTCCCTGTCTAAAATAGTTTACAATCCGAAAACCTTCTTCCTATACGCGGCGTCACTGCGTCAGAGTTTCCTCCATTGCGCAATATTCCCGACTGCTGCCTCCCGTAGGAGTCTGGGCCGTATCTCAGTCCCAATGTGGCCGTTGAGCCTCTCAGCTCGGCTACCGATCGTTGCCTTGGTAGGCCGTTACCCCACCAACTAGCTAATCGGACGCAAGGCCATCTATTAGCGGATTTCTCCTTTTCTAGCTGTACCATGCGGTACTACTAGCTTATGCGGTATTAGCAACGATTTCTCGTTGTTATTCCCCTCTAATAGGCAGGTTCCTTACGTGTTACTCACCAGTCCGCCACTAACCGCTTCGAATCTAAAAGAATCGATTAAGTCCGTTCGACTTGCATGTCTTATGTGCGCCGCCAGCGTTAATCCTGAGCCAGGATCAAACTCTCTAATTAATTGTATATATACTGCCTCTTTCGAGACCTTACATATCGGTTTGATTTGGTATGTCTCCATACCCTAGCTTTCGATTTTTACTTTTGGTTTTCTCCAAATTTTTGGTTTAGTACGAATCGTTGGTTAGACGATTCAAAAACTCATTTAAAGGATTTTATTGTTTATTTTTCAATGTACTTCGTTCTCTTTTTCTTAAACTCGAGAACGCTCATTATTTTACCATTTTTATTTTGCTTTGTCAATAGTTTTTTGAAATATTTTTTTATTTTTTTCAAATAAAAAAATTAGTAATTTTTATGATGTTTTTGTATTGTAGAAACATTACTAATTATACATATTTCATATAACTAAATCTTCATGTGTTCTGCTTGGTACTTTTCTATGATACTACTTTTTTCGACATCTGTCAACACTTTTTTGAAAAATATTTTTAAAAATTCATTCCCATACCCCCTCACCCTAGACACCCCACCAAATCCCGCAATATTTCCAATTTTCTCTAACCCTAGAACTCATGCATTAGTGTAACAAATTTTCATATTTTTAAATCATAAAATGCATACGTTAGAAATTCTACTAATGCACATTTTATGCTTTCTCAAACGATAGTGTATAACATGGTGCAAATTAATGAAGTAAACTCCTTATTATACACTATCAAATACTTAGCTTCGAAGTAGCCTTCCCTAAAACTACTTCGAAATATTTAATTACTGTATCGCCTGCTTCTCTTACAGTGATACATAAAGTGTGGGACGGAAAGAAATGTCGTCGTTGCTGTTGACAGCTGGATAGAATTTGACGCGACCGTACGCTGGAGTGTCGAAACCATTTAAGCCGTAACCACCGGCCCCTGAAAACTCGATCATCTGAAAAGTCGGACTCTGTAGTCCATTCAATGCAATTGCCTGCTAAATCATATATATTATTTTTCTTTGTGTAATCTGTTACTCCTGTTCCTAATAAATATCTTTTATTGTCTGGCTTTTCAGTTGATGTTGTAACATCAGTAAAATTAGTTCCATCATTTGTTGAATATTTACCTGTAAAATTGAATTTACTATTTCTGTAATTTCCCCAGCTTGTACTATCTTCATTTATATCTGCTAAGCTCATATTGCTATTTCTTTCTAATATCCAATTTAAAGTTCTGTACCATGCTGCTCCATTTATTAATCCTGCTGTTACACTTACTTTTCCACTTGCTATTTCTTTTGCTTTTGTTATACAATCTGTTTGTTTTATATGGATAAATGGTTATTTATTTGCTTGGCTATATACTGTTACATTTTCTGCACTATCCCCATTTTCTCTTCTCATCTTTAAAATTCTCCTTCCATTTTTACTCATTGCCTGCACTCCACCAGCCAAACGCAGGGGTTATATGCAACTTTAATAAAGCATAACTCCTCTTTCATCTTCTAAATTGCAACTTTCTCTTTACAGTATCAAGGCTTTCAACCATTGTTCGTCCCATAAAATATCTCCTTTGTTCTCTCTTCTTATTTCTGCCCTTTGTATATATCATCTCTCACCCCCATGTCAAGTACTTTCCACTCTTTCCCCACAAAAAATAGAAAAACCAGCCCAAAGCCGGTTTTTTCATATTCTATTTCTTCTCAACAACCCTAATATGTATATCTTTTAATTGTTGCTTTGTAACAGTGCTTGGTGCTCCCATTAAGGCATCCTGTGCCTTCTTATTCTTAGGAAAAGCAATTACCTCCCTAATATTCGGTTCATTAGCTATTAGCATTACCATTCTATCCAATCCTGGAGCTGCTCCCGCATGTGGCGGTGTCCCATATTGGAAAGCATTATATAGTGCTCCGAAACGTTTTTCAACTTCTTCCTCTGGATATCCTGCTATTTCAAATGCTTTTACCATTATCTCTGGATTATGATTTCTTACTGCCCCTGAAGCAACTTCAAACCCATTACATACTACATCATATTGATATGCCAATATTTCAAGAGGATCCTTGTTAAGTAAAGCCTCCATACCACCTTGTGGCATTGAGAATGGGTTGTGGTTAAAGTCTACAGTTCCTTCGTCTGATAATTCGTACATTGGAAAATCTACTATTAAACAGAATCTGTATACATTTTTTTCTACTAAATCTAATCTATTAGCTAATTCAATTCTTAATCCACCTGCTATTTTTTGTGCTGTTTTAAACTCATCTGCAACAAAGAATATGCTATCATTTGGTTTTGCTCCTAATTCTATTAGTTTTGCTTTTACATCTTCTGTTATAAATTTTGCAATTCCTCCAGATACATTAGATTCGGTATCAAATTTTACCCATGCTAGACCTTTTGCTCCTAGCTCATTTACTGCAAATTCTGTCATGTTATCAAAGAACTTTCTGCCTTGCTCTGCACCATTTGGCACAATTATTGCTTTTATTGTTTTATCCTTGAAGGCATTGAATTCTGTTTCTTTAAAAATTTCTGTTACATCTTCAATTATAAGTGGATTTCTTAAATCTGGCTTATCGCTTCCATACTTTTCCATTGCTTCCCTGTATGGAATTCTTATAAATGGTCCTTCATCTACTTTCCAGTTTGTAAAATGTTTAAATGTTGATGTAAACACTTCTTCTAATACTTTAAATACATCTTCTTGTGTTGCAAAAGACATTTCAAAGTCTAATTGGTAGAATTCTCCTGGTGCTCTATCTGCTCTTGGATCTTCATCTCTAAAGCATGGTGCTATTTGGAAATATTTATCAAACCCTGATACCATTAATAACTGTTTGAATTGTTGTGGAGCTTGTGGAAGTGCATAAAATTCTCCTGGGTGTAATCTACTTGGCACTAGGAAATCTCTTGCACCTTCTGGAGATGAATTTGCTAAAATTGGAGTTTGAATTTCGCTAAATCCTAATTCATCCATTTTGTCTCTTAAAAATTTCATTATTTTAGAACGTAGTAATATGTTTCTATGTATTTTTTCATTTCTTAAGTCTAAGAATCTGTATTCTAGTCTTAAATCTTCTCTTACTGATGATATATCTATTTTTTCTGAATTTACTTCAAAAGGTAATACATTTTTACATTTTCCAAGTACTTCAATGTTTTCTGCTTGTATTTCAATATCTCCTGTTGGTATTTTAGAATTTTTATTACTTCTTTCAGCAACTAGACCTTTTACTGAGATTACACATTCTGTAACTAAATCTTTTGCTTGTTCTTGTAGTTCTTCATTTTCTGATATTATAATTTGTGTAATTCCAAATTGATCTCTTAAATCAATAAATTTCATTGCTCCTAAATTTCTAATTCTTTGTACCCAACCTGCTAGTTTAATAGTTTCTCCAACATTTTGAATTCTTAATTCTCCACAGTTATGTGTTCTATATTCGTTCATATTTGCCTCCTACTTTATATTACTTTTTAACCATTTTACACGTTCTTCATGTAATTTTTTTCCAAACTCTATTCCGGGTTTTAGTTTAAATTTGTTTTTTATATATTCTCCATCAATTATTTTTAACATTTTACTTCCAATAGTGTAAAAATCGTATTGTTTATCTATTATATCGTTTTTTTCGTTTTCTAAATTTCTACTTCTGTCTGAATATACTACTATTTGTAAACCTTTTAAGCCTAATGTACTTTTATCAATTTTTTCTATAAAGCTTACTTTTTTGGCGATTGTCATTTGATTAAAAATTCCACCTTTCATGTGTTCTAAAACAGCTGTTAGCCCCATCTTTTTCCATTCATTTGGAGTTCCTAATGTTTTGCATAAAAGCCTTAAAGGCTCAACTCCTCTTTGTTCATGATTGTAATGATGTGGGTACATTTCCTTTGGGGTTCTGCCTTTTCCCAAATCGTGTACTAAAGTGCAAAATCTTATTTTAACATCTTTTGTAATTTTGGCACTGTTATCCAAAGCAAGCATTGTATGATTATAACTATCGCCTTCTGGATGGTATTTAATTGGCTGTATTGCACCTATTAAATCATATATTTCCTTAAAATGAACGTCTAGAACTTCTGCCTCTTTTAATACATTAAAAAATATTGAAGGTTTGTCCGCTTCTAGTGCTTTTCTAAATTCTGTGAAAACCCTTTCTTTTGACAATGTTTCAAGTTCGCCTTTTAATTTATGCAACATATTTAAAGTTTTTCTTGATACTTCAAACTCCAAATTGGCTGCAATTCTTGCTACTCTGTAAACTCTTAGTGGATCTTCACTAAATTTTTCACTAGTTGCTCTTATAATACCATTTTCTAAATCTTCTCTTCCTCCAAAAGGATCTATAATCTCTTTTGTTAAAACATCTTGTGCAATAGAATTTATTGTTATATCTCTACGTTTTAAATCTTCTTCTATTGAAATATCTTCATTTGTTTCAATTTCAAATTCTTTATGTCCCTTTCCAACTTTTGTTTCTTTTCTTGCTAAAGCAAATTCTTTTCCTTCTATATCAAAAACTTCAAAAGCCTTTCCTCTGCTTTTAGCCATTGGAAATAGATTTAAAAATTTTTCAGAAGTAAAACCTGTTATGCAATAATCCTCGTCCTTAATTGGTTTATTTAAAATAGCATCACGTACAGCCCCACCTACTAAATAAGTGTTACCACCATTTTGTTTAATTAATTTTGCTATTTTTTCTATTTCCATTTTCCCTCCTAAAAAAATATTACATCTTATTTTATCTCTAATGTGCCCAAATGTCAATACTTAGAAAAAAGAAAGGCCATTTTTTAAATAGCCTTTCTAATGTTTTTTAGGTTAAATTAAATTATTTTTCCTATTAAATCATAATTTTTTACATCTGTTACTTTTACCTTTATCCAAATATTTTCTAAACCTGGCTTTGTATTTGGAACAAATATCAGTCCGTCTTCCTCTGGTATGTCCATATATGTTCTACCACAATAGTATTTGTTATCAAATGTTTTTGTTTCTACTAGCATTTCATAAACATTCCCTAGTTTTTCTTGTAGTTTTTGTTTTGATATTTTTTGTGCTAGGCTCATTATTTGGTCTAGTCTTTTCTGTTTTGTTTTATAATGAATTTGTTCAGGTAGCCTTGCTGCCGGTGTTCCATCTTCTTTTGAATATTTGAATACTCCTAATTTATCAAAATATCCTTTTTCTACAAAATCATATAGTTTTTTGAAATCTTCTTCTGTTTCTCCAGGGAAGCCTACTATTAGAGATGTTCTCAAAACTACTTCTGGTATTTCTTTCTTAATTTTCTTAACTAAAATTTCTATTTTTTCTCCTGTTGTTTTTCTATTCATTCTTTTTAAAACAGAATTTGATATGTGTTGTATTGGTATATCAAAATATTTGCAAATTTTTGGATTATTTTTTACTGTTTGTATTAATTCATCTGTTATACCTTCTGGATATGCATAAAGAAAACGTAACCATTTTATGCCTTCTATCTTGCTAATTTCATCTAATAGCTCTGCTAGTCTAGGTTTTTCATATAAGTCTATTCCATATTTTGTTGTATCTTGTGCAATTACTATTATCTCTTTATAGCCTTTGCTTGCTAGACTTTTTGCTTCTTCAATTATTTCTTCAAATGGTCTACTTATATATGGGCCTCTTATATTTGGAATTGCACAATATGTGCATTTGTTACTACAGCCTTCTGCAATTTTTAGATAAGTGGTTGTGCTCCCTGTAGTTACAACTCTTTCTAAATAATCTAACTCTGCAAGTTGATTATCTTTATTTTCTTTATTTATTAAATTCTCAATCTTTTCCCAAAGTTTATCATATTCTTTTATTGATATAAATAAATCTACCTCTGGTATTAGCTTTTCTAGTTCTTTTTGGTATCTTTCTATTAAACATCCCATGGCAATTAAATATTTGCATTTTCCTGTTTGCTTATATTCTGCCATTTCTAGCATGGTGTCTATTGCCTCTTGTTTAGCACTTTCTATGAATCCACATGTATTTATTATAATAACTTCCGCTTCTTTTACATTATTTACAATTTCATAGTTGTGCTCTTTAAATAGCCCTATTGTCATTTCTGTATCTACTAAATTTTTTGTACATCCTAATGATATAAATCCTATCTTCATTTTTTACTCCTCGTAATAATCGTTATTGCACATATTTTTTCTAGTCATTTCTAATAAATTTAATTTTGTAAAGCCTGCAACTTGTGTTTTAGCTCTATCTTTCTTTAGCAGTTCTTTTAATAGTTGTTCTATTGAAGTTTTATTTGCATTGTTACTCATATCTATATAATCTATAATTATTATTCCTCCAATATCTCTTAATCTTAATTGCTTTACAATTTCTTGTGTTGCTTCTTGGTTTACCTTATATATTGTTGTTTCTAAATCTTTCTTTCCTGTATACTTACCTGTGTTTACGTCTATTGCCGTTAATGCTTCTGTTCTATCAATAGTTATAAATCCACCACATTTTAACCAGATTTTTCTGTTTTCCATTTTTTCTATTTGTTTTGATAAAGAATACATATCAAATAAGTTTTCCTTCCTTAGCTCAACTTTTACATTTTTTACTTCTTCTAACATTTTCTTTACGTCTTCATATATTTCTTTATCATTTACAATTATTCTTTCTAATCCTCTATCTGCAATATCTATAACTGTTCTTCTAATTAATGCCATGTTATCATATAGTAATTCTGGAACGCTTTTTGATGAATTTGCTTTTTCCTTTATTTCTTTCCATTTTGCCAATAGAGCTTCTGTATCATTTTTAATATCCTCTTCTGTTGCGTGCTCACTTGAAGTTCTTAAAATTGCTCCATTATTGGCTGGTAAATATTTTTTTACAATATCAACTAATTTTTTTCTTTTTGCTTCATTCTCTATTTTTTGTGATACTGTTACTATTTCTGTATCTGGCATTAAAACCACAAATCTTCCAGATAAATTAATATGTGTACTCACTTTTGCACCCTTGCTAACTGTTCCATCTTTTTTTATTTGTATTATTATTTTGTCCCCTTCTTTTAAGATGCTTTCTATTGGTTTTATCTCAGTTTTGCTTTTTGTTATATCTACTTTAGGTAATACATCTTGAACTTTTATTAAACTATGTCTTGTTTCTCCAATGTCAATAAAAGCTGAACCGCATACCTTTTAGCACATTTACAACTTTTCCTATATAAATATTTCCTTCTAAGCGTTTTTGATTTTCATGTTCCTCGTGTTTTTCAACTAATATTCCATTTTCTACTAACATAATAGTTTTTAAATTTTCTTGTTTATTTATTAATAGTTCTAGCATTTTATGTATTCCTTTCCATTTTTTGTTATTTACTGTTATATTTGTTCATTGCTACATCTATACCATTTTTTAGAATCTCTAGTACAGCATCTGCGGCTCTATTTACACCTTGTTCTAATATTTTTTTATCTTCTTCGTCTATTGCTCCTATAACATAGTTTATTAGGTCATTACTATATTTAGGCTTACCAATTCCCACTCTTACTCTTACAAAGTCCTCTGTTTGTAAAAAGTGAACTACTGATTTCATTCCATTATGTGTGCCTGGGCTTCCCTTTTTCCTTATTCTAATTGTGCCTGGCTCTAAATCTATGTCGTCATATACAACTATTATATTTTCACAAGGTATTTTGTAAAAGTTTTTGAATTCTATTACACTTTCTCCACTTGAATTCATATATGTTTGTGGTTTTAAAAAAATTACTTTTTCTCCATTTATATGTTCTATTGTATATTGCCCATTAAATTTAGACTGTGAAATTTTTATATCACAGTCTTTTGCTATTTTATTTATAACTTTAAAGCCCATATTGTGTCTTGTGTTTTCATATTCTTCTTCTGGGTTTCCTAGTCCTACTATTAGGTACATTTATTTATCTCCTTTGAACTTATAATTTCTTTTTGGAAATACTGGTGTTCCTCCGCCTTCTCTTAAACATTTTAAAATTGCTTCTACTCTTAATGGTAAGCTTTCTGTTTCATTTTCTATAAAGCTTAGTAAATATGGTTTATATTCATCTGGAGTTATATCGTATAAATCCATTAAGTAGGCAAGCATTCTATACATATCTGAACATCTTCTTATAGAAGGTGTTGACATTATGCTTCCTTTTCTGTTTCTATAATACTTAAAAGAAGGAAAGTCTCCATATTTATAAGATTTTGCAAGTATGGTTGCTGTTGTTGAATATACCATATCTTCATAATAAATGTTTTCCATAAATTTAATATTATTTTCCAATAAGAACTCTCTTCTCCAGCATTTACTTGGAACTGAAAAATTTATGTCGCATGTTAGTCTTGCTTCTTTTGTAGAGTTTTCTGCTGTTGAAAGATGTACTTTATTAAATCCTCCAACATCTTTAAATCCAAGATAAATTATATCTGGAGTATCATTGTCTATTAGTTTATCTATTTTTTCTAGTGTTGTATTCTCATATAAAGCGTCATCACCATCTAAATGAACTATGTATTCTCCTTGGGCCTTTGCTATACCAATATTTCGTACTGCACCTAGTCCAACATTTTTTTCATTGTTAATAATAATTATTCTCTCATCTTTGAAGTTTTGTATCTTTTCTAAAGTTTTATCCTTAGAACAGTCATTAACTATAATTAATTCATAATTTTCAAAAGTTTGCTCTAATACACTTTTTATTGCTCTTTCAATATATGTTTCAATGTTATAAGCACTTATTATAATACTAAATTTTTTTCCCATATTAAATATTTCCTTTACTTTAATATTTCTTTCATTTTTTTCCAGATTTCATTGGTTTTTAGGTATTCTTTATAGTGTTTTTCGACATTTCTATCATATTCTTTTAAGTCTTTTACTAAATCAGTAAAATTAGTACTTTCAAATAGTTCATTTATCTTTGGTACGCTTTTTTCAAGCTTTTCTATTGCTACTTTCATATTCCTTTTGTAATTTTCATTATCTTGTATATACATAAGCAATGGCTTATATTTTATCCAACCTTTTGATGCTTTTAAAAATCTACTTTCTATGTTTTCTTCTTCAATTTTTATTCTTCTAAGTTTTTTTGGATACCTGCCTTTTATAATGCTTGTATATTTTAAGAATCCATCATGGAAATGATATACTGGTATTTTTAATATTTTTGCATCTTTCAATAATGTTGAAAAGAAAGTATCTTCTCCTCTTGCTAGTGGTGGATTATAGAAGGCTGGTATTTTATCTAAGTGATTCAAATTTAAGCATAATGTTGAGCCTGCTACCCATTTTTGTTGTAGTTCATATAGTCCTTTTCCTTCTGCTATTGATTTTTCTGAATAGGTTACGCCATTGTTGTCAATCATTTTTTGTTTTATTGATTCCCATGATACTAATTCATTACTTATTGCTTCAATATAATTTTTAAAATCATCTTCGCTTATTTCTTCTCCTAGTTCGACATAAGGAATTGGTGAAATATATCCACAGTGATAGCCTATTGTTATATCTGCGTCATCTATGTGTTCTAAGTGTTTTAAAATATTATCTTGTGGAATCCATTGTAAATTGTCATTTTCTTTTACTACTGCTACTGGGTATTCATCATCATCCCAAAATAGTAAATAGTCCATTTTCCATTTTAGTGCATAATACATTACAGTATTTCTTCCTTTAGCATGTCCATTTCCTAAGAATAAATCAACTTCTTCTTTTGTAAAGTTATTTCTTGATATTAATTTTTTCTTTTCTTCTTCAATATTTTCTGGTGTTATGTATTTTATTTTAATATTCTTATATACCTCTGGTATTATACTATAAAAATCCGTTCTAATTGTGTATTGATAATTTAAGTCGTATAATAAAAATATTGTCAAGTTTACTTTTTTGCCCGTTCTTTCTAATTGTTCAATCATGTTTTTGTAATAATTGTTAATGAGTTTGCAAACGTTCGGTCTTCCTGTAACAAAGCCTATACCGAGCTCTATTGTATCTTTCATTTTAACCCCCAAATAAGAACTATTTAATAATTCTATCTATTTCATGTTTTCTTTTTCAATATCTTTTATAACGTCTATTCGCTCTTTGTATCTTCCTCCTAGTACTTCTGTTCCTAGCCATGCTCTTATTATATTAATTGCAGTATCCAAATTTACAAATTCAGCTGGAATTGCAAGTACATTTGCATTATAATGTGCTTTTGCTCGTTTTGCTCCATCTTCATTAAAGCAATCTACACTTCTTATTCCTTTAAATTTATTTGAAAACATTGTCATACCAAATCCACTACCAGAAATAAATATTCCTGAACTACATTTATTCTGTTGGATGCATCTGCAAGCTTCTTTTATTGCTTCTGGATCATCTAGTACTTCTTCATCATAAGTTCCAAAGTCTTTGTATTGTATTTGTTTTTCTTCTAAGTACCTTAATATTTCTTCTTTTAATTTATATCCACTACAATTACATGTTACAGCTATCATAATATCCCCTCCTTCAAAAACTTCGAAGCAGATTCATTTTTTTACATATTTTTACTTATTATAACATATTTCTCCAAAAATGTAAATTGCAGTTTTTCTATTATAATACTTTACGATTACTTAAAAAGTTTCTTTTTTTATAAATTTCTTGCCATTTGTATTCCTGAGCATGATGCCATCATTAATCCACGTGTCATTCCTCCGCCATCTCCTATTGAATACAAGCCTTTTATATTTGTTTCAAATTGTTTGTCTATTACAACTTTATTGCTATAGAATTTTATTTCTGGTGCATATAGTAAATTGTCTGGTGCTCCAAATCCTTCAACAATTTTATCTACTGCTCTTATGAATTCTAATATGCTTACCATTGTTCTATATCCTAGAGCAAATGTTATATCTCCTGCTACTGCTGATTTTAGAGTTGGAACAACTGTATTTCTTTCTAGTTCATAGTCCCAGGTTCTTTTTCCTCTATATATATCGCCTAGTCTTTGAACTACAATGTTTCCAGCACCTAAGTCGTTTAGGTTTTGTGCAACGTTTCTTCCGTATTCTATTGGACGTTTAAATGGGCTTGTAAAGTGATGTGATACAAGTATTGCAAGGTTTGTATTTGTACTCTTTCTTTCTTTGTAAGAATGTCCATTTACAAGTGTTAGGTTGTTATCATAAACTTCTGCTGAAACAAATCCACTTGGGTTTTGGCAGAAAGTTCTTACTTTGTCTCTAAATGGTCCTACTCTACCTGTAAATTTAGCTTCATACATGTATTTATTAACATCTTTCATTATTTCATCTGGTAATTCGTATCTAACCCCTATGTCAACTATTCCAGTTTCTGTATTTATGTTATGTTTGTTTGCCATATCAACTAACCAGTTTGCACCTTTTCTACCAACTGCTAGAACTACTTTATCTGCTAATATTTCTTGTGTTTCATGGTCTTCATCATCAACATATTTTGCTTCTTTTACTCTTACACCTTTAATTGCTCCATTTTCAACAATTAGGTCTGCAACTGTTGTTTGGAACATCATTTCAACGCCATTGTCTTCAATATATTTTTCTAATCTTCCATATACTTCATGGCTTTTTTCTGTTCCTAGATGTCTTATTGGAATATTTATTAGTTTTATTCCTTCTTTGTGTGCTCTTTCATTTATTTTCGCAATTTCTTCTTTGTATTCTGTTCCCTCTAAGTGTTTATCTGCTCCAAAATCTAGATAAATTTTGTCTGCATAATCTATTAAATTTTTAGTTTCTGGAACCCCAATTATTTTGTGTAGGTTTCCTCCAACATGTATTTCATTGTCTTCTGGGTTATATAAAGATAACTTTCCATCTGAAAATGCTCCTGCTCCTGAAAAACCATTTGTTATGTTGCACATTGGTTTACAGTGTATGCATTTTTTTGTTTTCTCTATTGGACAATATCTTTCCTCTACACGCTTTCCTTGGTCTATTAAAAGTACCCTTTTGAATTTGTTTAGTTCTATTAATTCATAAGCACAAAAAATAGAGCTAGGTCCCATTCCCACTACTATTACATCATATTTATTTGGCATAAAAAAATCACTCCTTTGACTTATAAATTATATCATAGGAGTGAAATTTTTGCAAATGAATTTTATTTTTTAAACATTGTCTTTTATATATTCTACAACGTCACCTACTGTAACCACCTTTTCAGCATCACTGTCTGGTATTTCTAAATCAAATTCTTCTTCTAATGCCATTATTAATTCTACTATATCAAGAGAATCAGCTCCTAAGTCGTCTATAAAAGATGCTTCTGGAGTTATTGCACTTTCTGTTACGCCTAGTTGTTCTATAATTATTTCTTTTACTTTATCAAAAATTTCATCTGAATTCATAAGAATTACACCTCCCCTTTTACTTTTGTAATAAGTTTCATCTATATTAAGATATTATATCAATTCAAAAATGTCAATAGTTTTTATATATTTTTTTCAAATTCTTTTTTTATAATGTCTACTGTTCCACTTTTTGCAAAGTTTTCAGCTTGTTTAATTGTATAATAGAATAATTTTTCATCACTACTTCCATGTGCTTTTACTACTGGTTTTTTTACTCCTAAAAATAGTGCTCCACCATATTCTTTGTAATCCATTGTTTTACTAAAACGCTTTATTGCTGGCAAAGATGGAGCCGCACATATTTTGCTCCATAAGTTTTTCTTTAGGCTTTCTGTTAAACTTCTTTTAACTAGTTTTCCTAGTCCTTCTGTTGTTTTTAAGAACACATTTCCTGTAAATCCATCTGTTACTACTGCGTCAATTTTACCAGTGAATGCGTCACGTCCTTCTATGTTGCCAACAAAGTTTATTCCGTACTCATCAGCTTCTTGTTTTAATAATTTGTAGCTTTCCTTTACTAAGTCATTTCCTTTTGTTTCTTCTGTCCCAATATTCAAAAGCCCTATTGCTGGTTTTTCTATATTATATATTTTTTTCAAATACACATTTGCCATTTGTGCAAATTGTAAAAGGTTAATTGGCTTACAATTTGTATTTGCACCTGCATCCACAAGCATTACTCCTTTTTTATATGAAGGAAGCATTGGTGCCATTGCTGGTCTATCAACTCCCTTAATTCTGCCAACTAAAAGAGTAGCTCCTGTAAGTAATGCTCCAGAGTTTCCTGCTGAAACAAATACGTCTCCTTCGCCTTCTTTTAATAATTTAAACCCAACTACCATTGAAGAATCTTTTTTATGTTTTATTGCTTGTGTTGGTATGTCTTCCATTGTGATTTCTTCTGTTGTGTTATGTATTGTTATTCTATTTGAAATTTCTTTTATATCTTTTTTTCCATATAATTCTTTTACTTTATTATTTATTTTCTCTTCATTACCTACTAAAATTATTTCTGAGTCAATTTCTTTTATTGCTTTAACTGCACCTTTAATTGTTGCTTCTGGTGCATTATCTCCTCCCATTGCATCTAATATGATTTTCATAATACACTCCTTTTTATTAGGCTTTTACCTTTAAATTAGATTTTTTTGCTGTTAATATTGTATGCTTTTATTGAAAAAAAATCAAGTGGTAAAGTAAAAAAAATAAAAAAAGCATGTAGGTTAGTCAATCATTTGTCACAAATTATTTAAAATAAATACTTTGAGCAC
>OGOZ01001304.1_pt1 | contig 14211 bp, 12 predicted proteins | sample 1552801 | NCBI WGS metagenome assembly OGOZ01 (sample SAMEA2580196, study PRJEB22360) | human gut metagenome | biome: human gut; feature: human-associated habitat; material: faeces | place: Denmark | collected 2008/2010
TGGTGTCAAAGCTGCGCTTGCCCTGCTTGGGCTGGACGTAGCTGACCTCGGTGGCGGGGGTGAGGACGCCGTGGTTCCGGGCGGTGGCGGCGATGGAGCGGGCATCCATCAGGACCACGCCGGAGAGCTGGCCGTCGCCGGGCTTGGAGCCCTCACGGCTGGGGAAGTTGCGGGTGGTGTGGCGTATGGAGAGCGCATTGTTTGCGGGCACGTCTCCCGCGCCGAAGCAGGGGCCGCAGAAGCAGGGCTTGAACAGCGCGCCGGATTCGAGAAGCGATTGCTGTATGCCGGACTGTATAAGCTCGAGGTTTACCGGCACAGAGGGCGGATATACCGACAGGGAGAAGTATCCGCTGCCGGTGCCGCGTCCCTTTAGTATGGCGGCGGCTTCAGCTATGTTGTCATACATGCCGCCGGCGCAGCCTGCAATGATGCCCTGATCCACGGTCAGCCTGCCGTTCTTTATCTTATCGGTAAGGCTGAGCCTTGCCTTGCCGCCAAACTGCTTTTCGGCGCGGAGCTCCACCTCGCGCAGTATGTCGCCGGGGTTTGCCATAAGCTCGCGCAGAGTTACGGCTTCAGACGGGTGGAAGGGAAGCGCAGCCATGGGCTCAACGGTGGAAAGGTCTATGGTTATCATGCCGTCGTAGCAGGCGCCCTCGTCGGGGGAAAGCCTTTTGTATTCATCGGGCCTGCCGTGTATTGCAAGATACTCCTTTACCGCCCCATCGGTCTCCCATATGGAAGACAGGCATGCCGTCTCGGTGGTCATCACGTCTATGCCTATGCGGTAATCCATGGGCAGGTTCGCCACGCCGGGGCCTGCGAATTCCAGCACCCTGTTCTTTACAAAGCCGTTTTTATATACCGCGCCGCAGAGGGCGATGGCCACGTCGTGAGGACCTACGCCCCGCTTTGGCGAACCGGTGAGCCATACGAGGATGACCTCAGGATCGGCTATATCGTAGGTATTTTTGAGAAGCTGCTTTACTATTTCGGGGCCGCCCTCGCCTATACCCATTGTGCCTATGGCGCCGTAGCGTGTGTGGCTGTCCGAGCCCAGTATCATTTTGCCGCAGCCGGACATCATCTCCCGGGCGTACTGGTGTATTACCGCCATATTGGCCGGCACGAAGCAGCCGCCGTACTTTACAGCGGCGGAAAGGCCGAATACGTGGTCGTCCTCGTTTATGGTGCCGCCCACGGCGCAAAGGCTGTTGTGGCAGTTGGTCATCACATAGGGCAGCGGGAACTCGGTAAGGCCGCTGGCCTTTGCGGTCTGTATTATGCCGACATAGGTTATGTCATGTGAAATGAGGCTGTCGAATTTTATATGGAGCTGGCCCTTCTCCCGGCGTGCGCAGTGCGCTCTGAGTATCTTATAGGCCATGGTGCCCTCCCGGCCCGGGATCTTGTTCGCGGGAACGGGAACCCCGTTTTTTATCTCTACTGCTCCGCCGTGCAGCTCTATCATGATAACTCCCCCTTCACAGCTTGGGTGTATAAAATAAATTATCCAATAGTATAGCACAAATGAGCTGGCAAACACAGATGCTAAAAAATAAACGTTGCACCGGGGTGTATATGACAGTACAATGATATGACATATAGAAGGATAAAGAAAAGGAGCTTAGCCATGATTGAGGATACTACCGGTATGCTTGAGCAATACACCGGCTCTCTGACCGACAGTATACAGAAGGAATACCTAATCGATGAGAAGTTCTATCAGGGCGATGTAAAGAGGGGCCTGCGCAACAGCGACGGCACCGGCGTGCTGGTAGGCGTTACCAAGGTGGGCAGCGTACAGGGCTATTTCATGCAGGACGGCCAGCGCGTGCCTGCCCCGGGCAAGCTGTATTACCGGGGAATAGAGCTTACCGAAATAGTGGAAGCCCACAGAAAGGCGGATACCTTCGGCTTTGAGGAGGTGGCGTACCTGCTGCTCATGGGCTATCTGCCCACACGGAGCGAGCTCAACCACTTTAACGATATAATGAACCGCGCCCGCAAGCTGCCGGATGGCTTTACGGAGGGCATGATAATGCGCCACCCCAGCCGCAATATAATGAATGAGCTGGAGAGGAGCATTTTGTCCCTGTACTCCTACGATCCGGAGCCGGACAATATCGAAATAGACAACATACTGATGCAATCCGTGAGGCTCATTGGTTATTTCCCCTCAATCATCGCCAATGCCTACGCGGTAAAACGGCACTATTTTGACGGAGATTCCCTGCACATCCATTTCCCGGTGGAGAACCTTTCCACGGCGGAAAACTTCCTCAGAATGATGCGGCCGGACAAGAGCTATACAGACGAGGAAGCAAAGCTGCTGGATATGATGCTGATGGTACACGCGGAGCACGGCGGCGGCAACAATTCCACATTTGTATGCCGCGCCCTGTCTTCAAGCGGCACAGATACCTACAGCGCCATAGCGGGAGCAGTGGGTTCGCTGAAGGGGCCTCTTCACGGCGGCGCAAACGCTAAGGTGATGGAGATGTTCCGCTACGTAAAGGAAAACGTCAACCCGCACGACGATGGCTCCATAAAGGACTATCTCAATAAGCTGCTGGACAGGGAGGCGGGCGACCGCTCCGGTAAGCTGTACGGACTTGGCCACGCGGTATATACCATGTCGGATCCCCGCGCCGTGCTGCTGAAGAAGTACGCCCGGCACATGGCCGAGATAAAGGGCTATTCAGAGGATTTCGACCTGCTGCAAAAGGTGGAGGAGCTGGGTATCCCACTCATACAGGAGCGCAGAAGGAGCGACGCGCCAATGTGCGCCAACGTTGATATGTATTCCGGCCTCGTATATACCATGCTCGGCATCCCGGAGGACGTATTCACGCCGTTGTTCGCCTCTGCACGCATAGCGGGCTGGTGCGCCAACCGAATAGAAGAAGTCGTCACCTGCCACCGCATAATGCGCCCCGCATACCGTGCAGTGACCATACGCGGCAAGTATGTGCCTATGGAGGAAAGGACGGCATCAAAGGCTTTGTGAACAGAATGAAAAATCGGTATATCGGCATTGACTTGTTCATATTTTGAGTCTAATATACATTACTTGTCGATGGAATATGAGTCCACCGGCAATAACCTCCCCGGCAGCGCCGGGAGATTTAAGGAGGAAATAGGAATATGAAGAAGATCAGATACATCATATGTGTCGCTATGGCGGCGATTATGCTGCTTGCAGTTGCGGGCTGCCAGGGCGGCGAAGCGCCGGCCGAACCCACAAACACCGCAGAGCCCACGGCTGAAGCACCGGCTGCGCAGAGCGAGTACAACGCAAAGGCTGAGGCAGCCTATAAGGCGGCCGTAGAAAAGCTGGTAAACGACAAGGTGTTCCCAAACGGGGAGGGCACTGGCTTTGCTGACGACTCTTCCTTCGGCGATATGGGTGAGAACAGGTATGCCGTTGCGGATGTGGACAGCGATGGTAAAGATGAGCTTATAATCTCATTCACTACCGCTCCCGTAGCGGGCGAGGTGGAGCAGGTATATGGCTATAATGATGCCGACGGTACCCTTAAGCTGAAGCTCAACGAATTTCCACAGGTAACTTACTATACAAACGGAATCGCTGAGGTGGGCTGGTCCCACAATCAGGGCTGGGCAGGCGACAGACTGTGGCCCTATTCATTGTTCTTCTACAATGCCGATAAGGACGAGTACGAGATGCGCTATTCCGTAGACGCATGGGATAAGGCTCTTGCCGACAAGGACGCGGACGGCAACCCATACCCTGCCGATATAGATAAGGAAAACGCCGGTTACGTTGTGATACTTACGGAAGGCACGGAAACAAGGTATATCAGCGCATCCGAATATGAGACATGGCGCAGTGAAACGCTGGGCGGGGCGCAGAAGATAGACGTAGAATACAAGCCCGTCACCGACAGCACGGAGAAATAACATCAGAGACCCGCCTAAAAAGGCGGGTTTTTTGCGCCCTAAAATACATAACTTGCAGAATTTGCGCATTTTTGGTAATGACAAATAAGCTTGACTGTGATAAAATGTATACAACACGGAATATAATTATCCGTTTAATTTTACAAAAAAGGTTGACATTGCCATGAGTACGCAGTCTATAATTTTGGCAGGCAGGCAGGCAGGCAGGCAGGCAGGAGACTAATCCCGCCTTTTTTGGGTGCTCAAAAATATATAGGGATACATTGAATACCGTTACGGCGCAGCGCGCCGGAACGGTATTTTTGTATATAAAAGTTTGAAAGGGGAAGAACCGATGAAAAAATCACTTGCACTGATCCTTACGTTCATAATGGTGCTTGCGCTTGTGCCGTCCGTGGCATTTGCAGCGGATAAGACTCTTTATGTTGACGCATATGAGGGCACAGGCATAAATAATTATCTGCGCGTTGTTTTCAAATACAAGGGCTCTCAGGTTGGCAGCGGCAAGGAAAAGGTATATATTTTGCAGAATTACCAGCTCACAGGCAACGCTTCCAATAATGCGGATAAAGCTGATCCCGGTATTATTATTAAGGACGGAATAGCCTATAAATTTAGCCATGCAGGCGTTGGGGGTAACTATACCAAACTGAAAGACGTTTATTACAATTCCTCCAATGGGAAGTGGTATTACAATTATACTAAAACACCTATTCTAGTTAACGAAGGTCGAATAAACTTCGTATATAAAAAAACAGGTGATAATACCTATATTTTGCACTATGACGCAAACGGCGGCGAAAATGCTCCCGAAAGCGAAACACAAGTAAAAAAATCTTCGGCAAGCGCAAACTTTACAATTTCAAGTGAAAAGCCCTTCCGCAACGGCTATAACTTCCTTGGCTGGGCGGACAGCGCAAATGGCCCTGTAAATGAAAAATACAAAGCTGGCAATAGCCTGACGCTAACTTATACATCCGACGTTACGGAAAAGACCATCTATGCCGTGTGGGAAAAAGATATAGGTCCTATACCATCTCCTGATCCCGTGGCATTGGTAGAGAATATAACAGTTAAATGCGTGACCGCAGTAGATAATCACGAGGAAAAGCAGACCAAGCTGATTGACAGCAGCTACACCGTATCTCCGATAGTGAACAACCATGCGACTGTAAAAATCGAAAGCGGAGAATATGTTAAATTCTACAATGGTCAGGTGACGGGAGCTACCCACACCATAACGGGGGATACTGAAAAGACCATAGATATCGCATACGATGCCGAGCAGAAGATATGGGTAGTCGTTGGGGAATTTAACATATTCTCGTTGGGGAAAACGCCACACCCGTTGTGTTCACAGTGCAGCACGATGTTCCTATGGGCGACAACGGCTCTGTGAAGGTAAAGAAGGAATTTAAGGGGCTTCCCAACGGCACATTCCCCAAGGAAGCACTATTCAAGGTCAAGCAGGGCGATGAAGAAATAGCTAATATATATGTAAACCAGAATAATGATTGGGGAGCTAACGAGACTACCCCGCTGTCGCCCGGCGAATATACCGTTGAGGAAATCATTAACAGTGAGGTGCAGGTGGATGGATATATCCTGACCGCGCCGGAAGCGCAGAGTTTTACCATAGTGGCAGGGCAAATAACAGAGGTAACGTTTACCAATGAATATGTGGAGGAGCCCTTCCCCGGCGTTATCACCGTTAAAAAGACCGTTGAGTCCAACGATCCTGCCGATAAGAATAAGGAGTTCAATTTTAAGGTCACCGTTATAACCGACCCCAATCCCGATCCCTCTGGGCCCCCCATCGCTAAAAGTGCAAATGCTGTTAAGGCTCCTGCTGCAAGGGGTGTAGATAAGACCGCCACCAACAAGGATTTTAAGCGGGAAAACAACGGAAATTGGACGTTTTACTTTACCCTCAAGGACGGCGATACGATGACAATATCTAATCTGCCCGTGGGCTTCATCTACCGTGTTGATGAGCTCGATGCCGCTGGCTATACCGTAACGGTGAACAATGAACCGACAAGCAGCAAAGATGTCGGGCTTACAAAAGAGAAGCCGGAAATGACGCTTGAATTTAAGAACACCAAGGGCTCAACTCCCACGCCCACTCCCACCCCCTATAATGGCGGCGGCGGGTACTTCTACCCCACCACCACCCCCGTCCCCGTGATAGTCATACCCCCCAAGACCGGCGATATGACGGTTTGGCAGAGCATACTGCATTTCTTAGGGATAAGGTAAATAAATAAGCGGACGAAAAAGCCCCCGCAATGCGGGGGCTTTGGTGTTATATCAGGCTTTACTGCTCAAACTGGAACTCGTCGGCGTTCTTTTCCATGAAGAGGTTGAAAACGGCGTTGAGTATTTCTTCGTCCTCCACGCCCTGAAGCATGTCCTCCTCGTTGTCCTCCTCGGCCTCCAGAAGCTCCAGAATGACCGCCTCGGGCGAGTCTGATTCGTCATCGACCGGCAGCATGACTACGTACTCATGCTCCTTGTAGGGCACTATATCCAGCACCTCAAAGTCCACATCGCTGCCGTCGGAATCGGTAAGGGTTATGACGTTGGTGTATTCCTCCTGCATGGCTACGCTCTTTACGCCTTTCCGTCGCAGCCCAGAACGTCTACCAGCTTGTGCTCTACCATGGCCTTTATGGCGGCGCGGGCGGGCTTCAGATACTGGCGGGGATCAAAGTGATCCGGGTGCTCGTTGAAGTACTGGCGAATGCAGGCGGTCATGGCAAGGCGCAGGTCGGAGTCGATATTGATCTTGCAGACCGCGCCCTCGGCCGCTTTGCGGAGCTGCTCCTCGGGGATGCCTACTGCATCGGGCATCTTGCCGCCGTTTTCGTTGATTATCTTAACGAATTCCTGAGGCACAGAGGAAGAACCATGAAGCACGATGGGGAAGCCGGGCAGACGCTTTGCCACTTCGTCCAGTATATCGAAGCGGAGTGGAGGAGGTACCAGTATGCCCTTTTCGTTGCGGGTACACTGGGCGGCGGTGAACTTGTATGCGCCGTGGCTGGTGCCTATGGCTATGGCCAGAGAGTCCACGCCGGTGCGGTTAACGAATTCCTCCACCTCATCCGGGCGGGTATAGGAGGAATCCTCGGCGGATACCTTTACCTCGTCCTCAACGCCTGCAAGGGTGCCGAGCTCGCCCTCTACCACTACGCCGTGATCATGGGCATACTCGACTACCTGACGGGTCAGGGCGATGTTGTCCTCGAAGGATTTGGAGGAACCGTCTATCATGACGGAGGTAAAGCCGCCGTCTATGCAGCTCTTGCAAAGCTCGAAGGTATCGCCGTGGTCGAGATGCACCACTATGGGAAGGTCAAAGCCCGCGGTCTGCTCCGCATCCTCTATGGCGGCCTCGATGAGCTTCATCAGGTAAACGTGCTTGGCGTAGGCGCGTGCGCCCTTGGAGACCTGAAGGATAAGAGGAGCGCGCTTTTCGATAGCGGCCTCGGTGATGCCCTGAATGATCTCCATGTTGTTGACGTTAAAGGCGCCGATGGCGTAACCGCCATTGTAGGCCTTTTTAAACATTTCGGTGCTCGTTACAAGTGCCATTCTATTATCTCCTTTTCAAAAAAGTGTATAAAACTTCAACACTAAATATTATATCCCTAAAAAAGTATGTTTCAATAGTGTCAAAGCCGGTTTTTAGAAAATGCATATTAGAATTGTAGATAGCTGGTGCTTGGGGTATAATAACAAACAGGTAATGTATTCCAAAAACAGGCCGAAAGGAAAGAAAATGGAAAAGCTTTTATCGCTGGTTGTACCGGCATTCAATGAGGAGGAGGCGATGGAGCAGTCCTTTGAGAGGACGTACAGGGCCATGAGCTCCATAGGCTATCCCTTTGAGATAATCTACATAGACGACGGCAGCAGGGACAGGACATGGGAAATAATATCCCGCCTTGCCCGGGAGCACGAAGAGGTTAAGGCACTGCGATTCTCAAGGAATTTCGGCCATCAGCTGGCGGTTACCGCCGGCATGGACGAAGCGAAGGGGGACGCGGTGATAATCATGGACGCTGATTTGCAGGACCCTCCGGAGGTCATTGCCGATATGGTGAAGGCATGGGAGCAGGGCGCCGATATAGCCTACGGCAAGCGGCTGCACCGCAAGGGAGAGACCGCCGCGAAGAAGCTTACCGCATGGTGCTATTACAGGCTGCTGAACTTCATGAGTGCGTATCCGATACCCTTGGATACAGGCGATTTCCGGCTTCTCGACAAGGCCGTTGCGGATGAATTCAAGGTGCTCAGGGAGCACAACAGGTTCCTTAGGGGAATGAGCGCGTGGCTGGGCTATAACGCCGTTCCCGTGGAGTACGTCCGCGAGGAGAGGTGCGCGGGAAAGACCAAGTACACCCTCAAAAAGATGCTCAGGCTTGCCGCCGACGGCATATTCGGCTTTTCCTCAAGGCCGCTGACGCTTATAGGCTGGGCAGGGCTTGCGTTGCTGTGCATAGCCCTGCTTGGGCTTATCGCTACCATAGCCTGTGCCGCCGTGACAGGCGTTCCCGGGTGGCTTTGGGCGGTGTGCGCCCTGGTGCTGCTGGATGGTGTGATACTGTGCGCAATGGGCGTGCAGGGGGCTTATACGCAGCGCATTTACGACGAGGTAAAGGGGAGGCCCCTTTACATAATAAAAGAAAGGCAAAGCTGAGCCTTTCAAAAGTATGCGAGAGGAAGGTAAAAAAAGATGACAGATCCGAGGATCAAGACACTTGCAAAAAACCTCATAGGCTTTTCCTGCGCCGTAAAGCCCGGTGAAAAGATACTTATCGAGGGCAACGGCGAATGTACCGAGCTGGTCAAGGCGCTGGTCAAGGAGACCTATGCCGCGGGCGGCGTCCCCTTCGTATGGATAAAGAAGCCTGAGGTATGCCGGGAGCTTGCGCTGGGCGCAACAAAGGAGCAGCAGGAGCTAATGGCCAGGATAGACTGCGAGCTCATGCGCCACATGGACGCGTATATCGGCATAGGCGCGAAGCTCAACACCAACGAGATGTCCGACGTGCCGGGGGATAAGCTGGCCCTCATAAGCGCCGTATACGGCAGGCCGCTGAACAACATTCGCATACCCAATACCAAGTGGTGCGTGCTGCGCTATCCCAACCCCAACTTTGCCCAGATGGCAGGCATGAGCACCGAGGCCTTCGAGGACTTCTACTTTAACGTTTGCAACCTCGACTATGCTAAGATGGACAAGGCCATGCAGCCCCTCAAGGAGCTTATGGAAAAGACCGACAGGGTTCATATAGTGGGCCCCGGCACAGACCTCCGCTTCTCCATAAAGGGTATGCCCGCCATAAAGTGCTCCGGCCAGATGAACATTCCGGACGGCGAGATATATACCGCTCCCGTAGACGGCAGCGTAGAGGGAACAATAACCTACAACACCCCCTCCATAATGGACGGCTTCACCTACGAGAACGTATGCCTTACCTTCAGTAAAGGGCGCATAGTGGAATCCACCTCCAACGACAATGAGCGCATAAAGGCCGTATTTGACAGGGACGCGGGCGCGCGGGGCGTGGGTGAATTCGCTATAGGCGTGAACCCCTACGTCACCTTCCCCATGAGGGACACCCTCTTCGACGAGAAAATATCCGGATCCTTCCACTTTACCCCGGGCTGCTGCTACGACGACTGCAGCAACGGCAATAAGTCCTGCATACACTGGGATCTCGTATGCATACAGACACCCGAATACGGCGGCGGCGAGATGTACTTCGACGACGTACTGATCCGCAAGGACGGCAGGTTTGTACTGCCCGAGCTGGATTGCCTCAATCCCGAGAACCTTAAATAACAGTAACGGGAACACATGGATAAAAACGACCTTAAAGCCGAGATACGCAGGCTTTTAAACGAAAGGGGAGCTGTTGTCGTTGCCATAGACGGCAACAGCGCTTCGGGAAAAACCACCCTGGCAGAGGAGCTCCGGGAGGAGTTCTCCGCCAGGGTTTTCCACTGTGACGATTATTTCCTCCAACCTTACCAACGCACTGAACAACGTCTTAACGAAACCGGCGGCAACTTTGACAGGGAGAGATTTCGGAAAGAAGCGGCGGAACCCGCAAGGCTGCACAGGGACGCGGAATGCCGCAAATATTTTTGCAGGACAGGCGAACTGTCCGCTGCATTTACGGTAAAATTTACCTCGCTGACAGTCATAGAAGGCAGTTATAGCCTGCACCCATATCTGGGAGAATACTATGATATAGCGGTATTTGTATCTGTAGATCCCGAGGAGCAGAGCAGGCGCATTCTTCAAAGGAACGGTCCCGACATGCATAGGCGCTTTATGAGGGAATGGGTGCCTATGGAAAACAGATACTTCGAGGAGATGCGCATAAGAGAAAAGTGCGGCTTTGATATAAGCTTAAATTATAGAGAGGGGGCTCGCCAGTAGAAAATGCAGTTTCGCTAAAATCCTCTTGCAAACCTCAAAAAAATAGAATATTATAATATGCGTTGGTTAATTTATTGTCAACTATCGGCCCAATAAGCCGATTTTATAAATTTAAAAATTTAAACGGAGGAAATATTAAAATGTCAGTAAAAGTGGGCATTAACGGTTTCGGCCGTATCGGCAGTCTGGCTTTCCGAGCAGCTGTTGAAAACGATAACGTAGAAGTAGTGGGAATCAACGATCCCTTCATAGCACTGGATTATATGGGCTATATGCTCAAGTATGATACCGTCCATGGCCGTTTTAAGGGTACCATAGACGTGCAGGGAGACAAGCTGGTGGTAAACGGCAAGTCCATTTCCGTATATTCCTGCATGAACGCGGCGGATATCCCCTGGACCGAGTGCGGCGCGGAGTATATCCTTGAGTGCAGCGGTATCAACACCACCATCGAGCGCGCTTCCGAGCACCTGAAGGCAGGCGCGAAGAAGGTCGTCATCTCCGCCCCCAGCAAGGACGCTCCCATGTTCGTAATGGGCGTAAACCATGACACCTACACCAAGGACATGACGGTTGTTTCCAACGCATCCTGCACCACCAACTGTCTGGCTCCTCTTGCCAAGGTTATCAACGACAACTTCGGCATCGTAGAGGGCCTTATGACTACCGTCCATTCTATCACAGCCACCCAGAAGACCGTAGACGGCGCCTCCAAGAAGGATTGGCGCGGCGGCCGTGCGGCGGCACACAATATTATCCCCAGCTCCACCGGCGCTGCCAAGGCCGTGGGCAAGGTCATTCCTTCCCTCAACGGCAAGCTCACCGGCATGTCCATGCGCGTACCTACTCCCGACGTATCCGTTGTAGACCTTACCTGCCGCCTGGAGAAGTCCGCTACCTACGATGAGATCAAGGCCGCCATGAAGGCTGCTTCCGAGAGCGACCGTTTCAAGGGCATCATAGATTACACCGAGGACAAGGTAGTATCCTCCGACTTCTATCATGATCCCCATACCTGCATCTTCGATGCAGACGCAGGCATTGCCCTGAACGACCACTTCGTAAAGCTGGTTGCCTGGTACGACAACGAGTGGGGTTATTCCAACAAGCTGGTCAACCTCTGCGAGCACATGGCCGAGGTAGACGCAAAGTAACCTCAAATAAATTTGCCCCCACGATTTAGGCGGGTGAACCGCCGATGAATACCCCCTGCCCATGCGGACAGGGGATATTTTTTTGCCGGGGCTTTTCTGTATACAAGTCTTTTGCTATAATAAGTATATAAAGAATACTTTTAAGCTTTGGTTCTTAAAAATAATATTTTATTGGAGCATACTTATATGGATATTAAACAGCTTGAGGCTTTTTGCATGGTGGTAAGGCAAGGCAGCTTTTCCAGAGCGGCAAGGGTGCTGGGGGTATCCCAGCCCACCGTGAGTGCGCATATTTCCACCCTCGAAAAGGAATTGGGGTGCGAGCTGCTCATACGCACCAGCAAGAGCATACTGCCTACGGATAAGGGAGCGACGCTTTTAGGCTACGCACAGGGCATAATGAGTCTCAGACAGAAGGCGCTGGAGGAACTTTCAAGGGAGGATTCACGCTATACGGGCAGCATCACCATAGCGGCCTCATCTGTGCCCGCACAGTACTGCCTGCCGGAGCTGCTCTCGGAATTCAGCCGGGAGTATCCGGGGGTATCCTACCAGCTGCACAACACCAACAGCCTGCAGGCTGTGGAGGAGGTAAGGCGCGGCAAGGCGGATATAGCCCTTACGGGCGCCAGAGTGGAGAACACCAATTGCGAGTTTACCAGCTTCCTCAAGGACGAGCTTGTGATAATAACCGCCAATAACGAGCGCTTCAGGAAGCTGAACGGCAGCTTTCCAAGGGAGCTTCTTAAAAAGGAGCCCTTCATAGCCAGAGAGCTGGGCAGCGGCACCAGAATGGAATACGAGCAGCTTCTGCGCAGCGAGGGCATAGAGCCGGGCGAGCTCAATACCGTTGCCGAGATGAATTACAGCGAGGCGGTAAAGAAGTCCGTAGCGGGAGGGCTGGGCATAGCTATAATCAGCATACACGCCATAAGCGATGAGCTTTCATCAGGAAGGCTGCTGTGCTTTAATCTGGGAGATAAGGCCATGCAGCGGGACCTGTATCTGGTTATACGGAGAAATCGCTCAGAAATGTCCACGGCGGCGCTGTTTTCGTCCTTTGTGCTCAGGCATTACAACGTAGAGAAAAATTAAAGGCAAACAAAAAAGACGGCACGCGCCGCCTTTTTCTATTATCGTCAGTCGCCCATGGGCTTTATCTTGTTCTGGTATATCCTGTAGAGGTTTATGCCCACAAAGGTTATGGAGCCAAGCTCGGATATGGGGAAGGCATACCATACGGCGGACAGGCCAACAGTGCGGGAGAATATGAAGGCCACCGGCAGAAGTATCGCAAGCTGGCGAAGGGCGGAGGAAAAGAAGGAAAGCCTGCCGTCGCCTATTGCCTGGAACAGGGAGGAGCCCATTATGCACAGGGCCGCGAAGGGGAACGAGTAGCTGATGATCTTAAGGGCGGGGACGCCTATGGCCATCATTTCGTCGGACGCCTCAAACAGCTGCAGCATAAAGTCGGAATGGCGCTGGAATATCAGCATGCCAAGGCACATTATGCTGAAAGCATATATGCAGCCGTATTTCAGCGCTTCCATTATGCGCTTCCTGTTGCGCGCACCGTAATTGTAGCCCATTATGGGCATGGTGCCGGAGTTCAGGCCGAATACCGGCATGAAAACGAAGGACTGGAGCTTGAAATAGATGCCGAATACGCTTACAGCGGTAGATGAGAAGGCTATCAGTATCTTGTTCATGCCAAGGGTCATTATGGAGCCTACCATCTGAAGGAAGATGCTTGGCACGCCTACCTCGTATATGTCGGATATACTCTGCTTATTCGGCCTGAAGTTCCTGAAGCTTATTTTTACCAGACAGGACTTGCGGCTTAGCATGAGCAGACCAAGCAGCATGCCCACCAGCTGCCCGCCCACTGTGGCTATGGCAGCGCCGGCAATGCCAAGCTTTGGAAAGCCGTAAAGGCCAAATATGAGTATGGGGTCGAAAACTATGTTGAATACCGCGCCAACGAGCTGTACGAACATGGACTTCATGGTGCTGCCCGTTGCTTGCAGCAGCTTTTCACACATTACCTGAACCGTCACGAATACGGCGGGAATACCTACCCATGAAAGATAGGTTATGGCATACTCGGTTATCTCCGCGTCCGCATGGAACAGATATATCATGGGACGGTGGAGCAGACCGAAAAGCACCGCGAAAACCACGCCTCCGCAAATGGCTAGAAACATGGCGTTGGTAGCGGCGGTATCCGCTTCTCCCTGACGCTTTTCGCCGAGACGGCGCGCCACAAGGGAGTTTGCGCCTATGGCCGTGCCCACGGAAACGGCGTTTATCAGCATCTGGTACGGGAAAACCAGCGAAACCGCCGTAAGGGCGCTTTCACTTATGCGGGAAACGTAAATGCTGTCAACAACGTTGTAGGTAGCCAGCACCAGCATGGATACCATCATGGGAAGTGACATTTTGATTATGAGGCTTCTTATTGGCAGATAGCCCATCTTGTTTTCGGCGTGTGTGCTTTCCATTTTTTTTGACCGTAATTAAAACTATATAACTGTTATATAATTATCCCTTCGTTAATAATAGAAAATACTTTTTGCATTAAAAAGGACCCATGGCGGCATGGGCCCTTTTGTTGCTTGTTTACCATCAGTTGACAAGGACACACAAGGTTTTAGGAGCCAAACAGCACGGCAT
>OGOZ01001305.1_pt1 | contig 14210 bp, 16 predicted proteins | sample 1552801 | NCBI WGS metagenome assembly OGOZ01 (sample SAMEA2580196, study PRJEB22360) | human gut metagenome | biome: human gut; feature: human-associated habitat; material: faeces | place: Denmark | collected 2008/2010
AAAGTGTTATAATATACTTATAAAACGTGCTGCTATAAATGGCTTAAGACCAGTTTTATAGCAGTTTTTTTATATACTAGGAAAGTCATGCATTTTTTGTAAATAAAAGCATTGATATATGGTCAAACATATGATATATAAACTTGCAAATAAAATATTAAAAGAAAATGATATTGTATCAATTGAAAATTTAGATGTTAAAAGTATGTATCAAGTCCATAAAATAGCTAAACACTTAAAAAACTTACCAATCAGAGAATTTATACGAGTCTTAAAATACAAGTCAAATTGGCAAGGTAAAAAAGTAATTGAGATAAATAAATACTACCCAAGTAGTCAAAGTTGTAATAGATGTGGATTTAAGACTTGATGAAGTAAAGAATTTAAGTGTAAGAAAATGGACATGTCCAAAATGTGGATTGATACATGATAAAGATATAAATGCAATTATAAATATAATGTTTGAAGGATTAAAAATGTATATAGAAAACAACGCAAATTTAGTATAAATATGTTAAAATTAGTTTATATAGAAAGATAAGAACAAAAAAAATACGGTAGCGACTATCGGAATTTAAGTCTGCGTGAGAAGTCACGTTAGTGGGTCTATGAAGCAGAAATTTGAAATCGTGAGATTTCAAGGGCAAATTTATTTGTCATTTGTTCTTTTAAATAACATATTATTTAATATGAAAATGATTAAAAAATGGACAATTAATAAAATAGTAGTAGCTAGTGTATCATTATTTTTACTTATAATGTTTTATTTAATACCAACAACACCTAATATAAATACAGAAGTAGTAGAAGAAAATAAAGACTTAAAAGAAAACATAGTATATCTACTTGATAATGATAATTATGTATCAAGAGTAGTAACTTATTATGATGAGTTAGATATAGTATCAATAATAAAAGATAAACTTACTAATAGTGATATAAATGGATTCTATACTCTAATACCTAAAAATACTATATTAAAAAGTATAAAAGTAGAAAAAGATAATGTATACTTAGATTTTAATAATGAATTATTAAATGTAAATAAATATATAAGTGAAGAAATGATAGAATCTATTATATATAGTATAACCGAAATAAATGGATTAAATAATATTTATATAACAGTTGATTCTAAAGAACTAAAATATATACCAAACACTAATAAAGAACTTAAATATCCTTTAACACGTAAATATGGTATTAATAAGAAATATGATATAGATAGTTTTGATAATATAGATACTACTACTGTATTCTTTAGTAAGACAAATAATGATAATGTGTATTATGTACCTGTCAGTTATATAACAAACACAAGTAGTGATAAGATAGACATTATTATAAGTGAACTTACAAGTAGTGTTAATAGTCAAGATAATTTAAATAGTTATGTTTCTAATAATATTGAATTATTAAATTATAATATAGAGGATGATAAATTTAATTTAGTATTTAATGAATATATTTTTGGAGATATGGAAAATAATGTTATATTAGAAGAGGTTAAATATGTTGTTTCACAAAGTATTTTTGATAATTTAGATGTAAAAGAGGTTATTTTTAGTACAAAAGATCATAATAATATTGTAAGTATTAAAAAAAATTAAAAAAGTACTTGAAAACTGGAAAATAGTGTTGTATAATTTAGTAGTAATTTCCAGATGTCCTCGTAGCTCAGCTGGATAGAGCAACGGCCTTCTAAGCCGTCGGTCACACGTTCGAATCGTGCCGAGGACACCATATTTAAAAATAATCGCTTATGCGATTTTTTTTATTGTCATTTTATATTTGAAATGCTATACTACTTTGTACGTATGGAGGAGTTATGAGTTTAGTTTCTTATATTAACACTTGCAAGGAAATTAGAAATATTTTAGATTTTTTAAGAGTTAATTCTGAAAGTTTAACACTTGAAGAAATTAAAAGGTTATACATAAGATATTTATATTTATCTACTAAAATTGGTACTAATAATCCTAAATATAAAGATTTTGATATGGATTATACTGGTGGTAATTGTTATTGTTATGCTCTTGGTTTTTTAACTCCTGAAAATTTTAATATTCCATACCATAGAATAACTTCTAGAAATATGTCTCATAATATTGGTTTTATTAGTGGTAAAATTACTAATATATCTAGTAAAGAAGAAATAGTAGATAATTTTTTATTGGATTTAGATTGTCTTGGAATTAAACATTTCGAAACTGGCGTTAATGATAAAAATAGACATGGTGGATACAAAGTATCTTTATATAATTGCTATGATGATTTTCATTTTTCAAGACAAAATATTGATGGTAGTTGGTCTCAAAAGATTGGCTATACAAGCACTATATTAAAGTGCAGTGATCCTTTGAATAATTTATATTACCGCTATATAACTACTTTTGAAATAGTTAAACCAGTTGTTAGGAGACTGATATGATGCTTGAATACTTAAAGACTTATAGAAAACTTATTTTAGTTCATTCAAGATTGATAACTAGAATTGGTACTATTAGCTCGGCTGAAGTGTATGAACTATATAGAGAGTATTTAAAACTTAGTGTTAAACTTAGTACTAATAGTCCTTTGTTTGATGAAAAGGAAGGAAAATATAAGAATTGTAATTGTTATTGTTATGCTTTGGGTATTACGGCTCCAGATATTTTTGCTAAAAGTTTTGAATATAAAGAGATAGATGATTTTTGCCATAATATAGGCTTTATGACAAATGAGATGCATTCTTCAAGTGATCTTAATGATAATTTGTATTGGATCCAAAAAGATTTGGAAAGGTTAGAAATAGATTCTTATGAATGTACTATGCTTGGGGATGCGAAACATGGTGGTTATAAGATAGCATTTTTTAAATCTCCCTATGACTTTCATTTTATAAGACAAAATGTTGATGGAGTTTGGTCACATAAACTAGGATATACTCCTACAATAGAAAAAGTTGAAATGCCTCAAGAAAGAGTACTTGGTAGGTATAATTACGTTAAAACATTAGAGATAGTAAAGCCTGTAATATGGAAATAAATTGACATATTGTATCATTTGTGATATAATATGTACATATTTAAGGGGTGAATGGTATGTTGTTATATATATTATGGTTAAATGGTTTAGTTTTAAGTACTTTCATAAATATTCCTATGTCTTTTCTTGCTTATATGAGATACAGACTTAAAGATAAAGAATTTTATAATTATTTAAAAAATAGAAGTTTAAAAGATAAAATATTATTTAATATTAAAAATGCTGTTAGATTTTTATTACCAATTTATAATATTATATATCCAATTAAATTATTATTAAGCGGACCTAAGAGTGTATCAGAAACATGGAAAGAAGAAATATTAACTGCCAAAAAAAATAAAGGAAAACTTGGAAGAAGTGTTAAAGGTTTTTTTGAAAAAGTTAAATCTGAAATTGAAGAGTTTAAAGATGAATTCTTTCCTAGTAAAAATAAAGAAAAAGTTAAAGAAAATAACAAACCAGTAGTAACTGAAAAAAAGAAAGAAGAAACTAAAAAAACTACAGTTGCTGAAACTTCAAAACCTGTTACAACAACTGTAAAAAAGCAACCACCTGTTCCAGCTAAAAAAGAGGTTTCTGGTACAAAAGAATTAACTCCTGAGAGAATTGATTTCTATTTAACTCAATATAGAAAAGATTATGATAAATTAAGAAAAGAATATGAAACACTTAAAGCCAATAAAGCACCAGTTAGTGAACTTAATAAAGTAGTTAGAAATATGAATGCTTTAGCTTTAAGAAGTCAACAATTAATGGATATGCGTAAAGGTATGATACAAGAAAAAACAGAGAGTAGCGCACAAATGAAATTAAGAAGATAATCAATAGATTATCTTTTTTTTAGTTTAAATTATGTTATAATTGTATTGAGGTAATAAAATATGAGAGGCGTATATATACATATTCCTTTTTGTAAGAATATATGTAGTTATTGTGATTTCTGCAAATTTTTATATAATGAGGAATGGGCAAATACTTATTTAGATTTTTTGAATCAAGAAATTAATGAATATTATGAAGGGGATAAAGTTAAAAGTATCTATATTGGTGGTGGAACTCCTTCTAGTTTAAGTATAAGTAATTTAAATAAATTATTTGAAATAGTTAGTCATATAAGAACTATAGATGACGCAGAAATAACTTTTGAATGTAATATTAATGATATAAGTTCTGAACTTTTAGAAATTTTAAAAACTAATAATGTTAATAGACTAAGTATAGGAGTAGAGAGTTTTAATAAAAAGAATCTTAAATTAATGAATAGAAATCATAATAAAAAAGATATAAGTGAAAAAATTAATTTATGTAAAAAGAGTGGATTTAAAAATATTAATGTTGATTTAATATATGCTTTACCTGAAGAAAGCCTTTTTACTCTTAAGAGTGATCTTAATAGTATGCTTAAACTTGGTGTAACTCATATAAGTACATATTCTTTAATAATTGAAGAACATACAATATTATATAAAAATAAAACTACGCCTATAGATGAACTTCTTGATTATAAAATGTATAAACATATATGTAGAAAACTTAAGAAAAAAGGATTTCATCATTATGAAGTTAGTAATTTCTCATTGCCAGGATATGAAAGTAAACATAATCTAATATATTGGGATAATAACGAATATTATGGTTTTGGACTTGGAGCTCATGGATACATAAATGAAATGAGATATGAAAACACAAGAAACTTTAATAAATATTTAAATGGTCAATATAGATTAAATGAATTACTTGTATCTACTCAAGAAGAAATGGAAAATGAGATAATACTTGGACTTCGTAAGTTAGATGGTATAAGTATTAGTGAGTTTCATGAAAGATTTAGAAAAGATATATTTAAAGTGTTTAAGATAGAAGATGCTGTTAATAAAAAGTATCTTATTGTTAAAGATGATAAAATATATATACCTGAAGATAAAATATATGTTATGAACGAAATAATTAATATGATTATATAGAAAGGAAAAAAGATGAAAGTATTAAAGTTGATAGGGGACTTAAAGAAATGTATTTTTATAATGATTGTTTTTTCTGTTACTCAAGTATTTTGTGAGTTATATTTGCCTAATATTATGAGCAATATTGTTGACATAGGTATAGCTAATGCAGATAAAGCATTTATTGCTAAAGAAGCTACCATTATGTTTATTACAACTATTGTATGTTTAATATCTCATATATTAGTTGTTTATAGTACTGCGAAGTTTTCAAATAATTATGGTTATAAAATTAGAAAAGCATTATATTCTAAGGTTACATCTTTTAGTAAAAAAGAAATTGATGAGTTTGGTGCTTCTACTTTGATAACAAGAAGTACTAATAACGTAAGTAATATAACTTCTACATTTAGTTTTGGACTTAGGCTTATTATATTTGCTCCAATAATGGGAATAGGAGCAGCGATAATGGGATATAAAACAGCTCCTAGTTTAGCACCTATAGTACTAGTAGCAGTATGCATATTAGTACTTGGACTTACAACAATATTTGTTCTAGTATTTCCTAAGTTTGAAGTTCTTCAAAAGTTACTTGATAAACTTAATGCATCAACAAGGGAGATATTATCAGGGTTAAGAGTAATAAAAGCATTTAATAAGCAAGATTATTTTAAAAAGAGATTTGATAAAGTAAATACTGAAAATAAAAAACTTAATATATTCTTAAATAAAGTTTTATATTTAGTAGAACCTATGATGTCCTTGATAATAAATATAGCTACGATTGTTATAGTTTATGTATCATGTGATTATTTAAGTCTTGGAACTCTTGAAATTGGTTCTATGATGGCATTTATTCAATATATGTCTACAGTATTATTAAGCTTTATGATGCTACTTGTTATTATATTAAATATACCTAGAGTAATAGTATCGTTTAAAAGAATAAATGAAGTATTAAGTGTTGAACCTAGTATAAGTAATACAGGTAAAATTAAGCTTTCTAGTTTAGAAAGTATTGAATTTAAAAATGTATATTTTAGATATGATAAAGCACATGAAGATATGCTTAAAAATATTTCATTTAGAATAGAAAAGGGAGAAAATATTGGCATTATTGGAAGCTCTGGAAGTGGTAAAACTACTATAGTCAATTTGCTTTTAAGGCATATTGATCCTACAAGTGGAAATATATTAATAAATGGTATTGATATTAAAGAATATGATATAGAATCTCTTAGAAATATATTTGCATATACTCCTCAAAAAACATTATTATTTAAGGGTTCTATTCGTGAAAACTTAACATTTGATAAGAATCTTGCAAATAATGTACTTGATAGTGCATTAGATGAAGCTGCTATTAAAGATTTTATTGATAACAATAGTGAAGGATATGACTTTAAGATTGAACAAGCAGCAGTTAATTTAAGTGGTGGTCAAAAGCAGAGAATGTCTATTGCTCGTGCTTTACTTAGTGGTGGTGAATGTTTACTTTTTGATGATTCATTTAGTGCTGTTGACTATATAACTGATAAAAAGATAAGAAATTCAATAAATAAAAATTATAGTGATAAAATGGTTATACTTGTTACTCAAAGAGTAGGTACTATAAAAGATGCTGATAAGATTATAGTAATAGATGAAGGAAAAGTAGAATCTATAGGTGATTATGATACTCTTGAAAAAACAAGTAAAGTATTTAAAGAATTTGTTAATTCTCAAAAAAGGGAGGTGGCATAGATGAAAAAACAAAATAAAGCTCCTTCTTTTAAAGAAATGTTTTCTAAGACATTTAAAATAATTAAAGATTATAAAAATCATTATATACTTATAATATTATTTTGTTTACTTGCAGCTTTGTTTAGTGCACTTGCTCCATATTTCTTAGGTTATGCGACAGATAGTTTATACGATTCTATCAAGAACGGGGTAGGATTTAATTATTCATATATTGTAAAAGTATTAATGATAGTTCTTGTTTGTTATGTAATAGATGCATTATGTACATACTTTAAAAGTTATATGTCATCTAAATTAGGTCAAGAAATTGGATATGATTTAAGACGCAAACTTATTAATAAAATAAATGTTACTAAACTTAGAAAATTAGATAGTATGAAGAAAGGAGATATTATTAGTAAAATAACTAATGATGTAGAAAGACTTACTGATAATATTACTGAAATTATTCCAGAACTTGTATATAATGTATCGTTAATAATTGGTGTTATTATAATGATGTTTGTACTTAATGTTAAACTTGCTCTTCTTACTATTTTGGCTATTCCAATTACATATTTATTATTATCATTTGTTGTAAGAAAAACTCAAAATTACTTTGAACTTAATCAAAAGGCTATAGGAAATGTAAACTCTTTTGTGGAAGAGAGTGTAACTAATAATGATGTAATAAAGTCATTTAATAAAGAGAAATACTTTAATAAGAAGTTTGATAAAGAAAGTAAAACTTTAGCAGAATATGGTTTTAAAAGCAGTTTTTATAGTAGCTTAGCTGTTCCATTTAATAAGGCCATTGGAAACTTGAATTATATTGTTATTGTATGTGTTGGTAGTATTAGTGTTATTAAAGGTAATATGAGATTAGGTGCCATACAGTCATTCATACAATATATGAAAGACTTTAATAGGCCAATGAATGTTATAGCTCAAGTTATTAGTAATTTGCAAATGGCTATCGCAAGTGTTGATAGAGTATATGAAATACTTGATTTAGAAGAAGAAACTAATGGAAAGATAAAAGAATTTACATTTAATGATTCAATTGAGTTTAGGGATGTAACTTTTAGTTATGTTGAAGGTAAAACAGTTCTTAAGAACTTTAATCTTAAGATTAATAAAGGTGAAAAGATTGCATTAGTTGGTAAAACCGGTGCTGGTAAAACTACTATAGTAAATCTTTTGATGAATTTCCATGCTCATTATACTGGACAAATATTAATTGATGGAGTGGATATTAGAGATATTGATAAAGCATCATATAGAAAATTAATTAGTATGGTTCTTCAAGATACTTGGTTATTTGAAGGTACTATAAAAGATAATATAGTTTTTGATAGAAGAATTAGCGATGATAAGTTATCAAAAGCACTTTCTAAATCTAAGATACTTCATATGATTGAAGGACTTCCAAATGGACTTTTATATCAAATTAACGAAGAAACTAATAATATGTCTGCTGGTGAAAAACAATTACTTACAATAGCACGAGCTCTTGTAGCAGACCCAGAGATACTTATACTTGATGAAGCAACGTCTAATGTAGATACTCGACTTGAATATTTAATAAATCATTCAATGAATAGTTTAATGAGAGATAGAACTTCTATAGTAATTGCTCATAGACTTTCAACTATAGTAGAAAGTGATAAAATAGTTGTTATTAAAAGTGGACAAATACTTGAAGCTGGAACACATAAAGAATTACTTAAGAATAAAGGATACTATTATGAACTTTATAGTAGCCAATTTGATTTAAATGAGGAATAATTATGGATAAATATGTAGTTGGTTTAGATGAATACATGGAAATAAATGAATTAAATCCATTAGCGTATACAAGAGATCTTACTACTTGCATTGCTGTTCTTTTACACTTAAAGGATTCTAGTATTCTTATGCATATAGCTGCATTTGAGAATGGAGAAATAGAACTTGATAAATTTATAAAATTAGTAAGTGAAAGAAAAGAAGAAATAGAAAGTGCTGAAGTATTTAAAGCACCAAGGACTGAAACACCTAGTTTAGATAAAGTATGTGATATTCTTACTAATAATAGTATTTCATTTGAATTAGAAAATGTATTTAGAAATTATTCTAATATGACATCAGTTGGTTATAACTATAACAATAAAAAATATTATATGGTAGATATGTATAAAGGTGAACCTGAATTTATAGAAGTACCTAAAGGATTTAAAATAGAATTATAAAATCATAAATTATATATTTTTTAAAGAGAACTAGCAATAGTTCTTTTTTAATTTGACAATAATTTTACAAACTATTTTTGAAAAGGTATTTACAAAAGCGAACAAAAATAGTAATATAGTGGTAGGAAGTGAAACAAAGTGGTAGAAAGTGGGGTGCTTTGAGATGCTTATGGGTGAATTTCATCATAATCTTGATGAAAAGAGTAGATTAATCATTCCAAGTAAGTTTAGAAACGAGCTTGGAGAAAAAGTTATTATCACTAAAGGTCTTGATAAGTGCTTATTTGTTTATTCAGAAAGTGAATGGAGCAAATTAGTACAAAAAGTAAGCAACCTACAATTTACTAAAAAGAATGTTAGAGCCTTTGAAAGGTCCTTCATTGGTGGAGCTTCTTTAATTGAATTCGATAAACAAGGTCGAATTAATATTACCTCACCGTTAGTTCATTACGCCAATATTGATAAAGAATGTGTAATTATTGGCGTAAATGAACGACTTGAAATTTGGAGTCTAGAAGAATTTAATAATTATATGAAAGAGAATGAAGAAAATCTAAGTGAAATAACTGAAGATATCTTCGAGATGAATTATGAAGCATAAAAGTGTATTATTAGAAGAGGTAATAAATTATTTAAATGTTAAACAGGGTGGAATATATGTGGATGCTACTGTAGGATATGCAGGACATTCAAGCGTAATATTAAAGAAAATTGGAAAAGAAGGGGTTCTTTTCGCCTTTGATCAAGATGATGAAGCAATAGAATATTCAAACAAAAGATTATCTGAAATAGGTAATAACTTCACAATCTTTAAAAGCAATTTTGTTAACATGAAAAAATATATTAATGAAAATGTTGATGGAATACTTTTTGATTTAGGAGTTTCAAGTCCTCAATTAGATGAGGCAGAAAGAGGTTTTAGTTTTCATAAAGATGCTCCTCTTGATATGAGAATGGATCAAAGTAATCCATTAAATGCTAAGATAGTAGTAAATGAATATAGTTATGAAAAACTTACTGAAATTTTATTTAAATTTGGTGAAGAAAAATATGCTAAAAGCATTGCTAAAGCGATTATAGAAGCAAGACCAATTGAAACAACTCTTGAACTTGCTGAAGTAATTAAAAATAGTGTGCCAATTAGTTATAGAAATAAAAGCCATCCGGCTAGAAAAACTTTCCAAGCTATTAGAATTGAAGTAAATCATGAGCTTGATATATTAGAAAGTTCACTTAGAGATGCATTTGATTTATTAAAAGTCGGTGGAAGACTTGAAGTAATATCATTTCATTCGCTAGAAGATAAAATAGTTGCTAAAGTATTTAAAGATTTATGTAGTGATGATGTTAGTACTAGAAAACTTCCAGTTGTTCCAATTGAATTAAGTGCAAGAGCTAAAAAAATAGTGAAGATAACACCTAGCGATGATGAGCTAGATGATAATAATAGAAGTAGAAGTTCTAAACTAAGAGTAATTGAAAGGATAAGGTAAATGAAACAAAAAAGATATGTAAAAACTAAGGGGGAAGGGTTACTAAAAACATTGACAGTAATTTTCTTCGTTGCATTTTTACTATCAACGTTTGTTTTGAGTGCTAAAGTTCAATCAAGCAACTCTGAACTTCAAAGATTAAAAAGTAAAATTGAATCTCAAGAAAAGATGAATTTAAGTATGCAAATGAAAATAAATGAACTTGCATCATTAGATAATGCTTTAGAAGTTGCGGATGCCAATGATTTGAAGTATAATAATAGTAATATTAGAGTAATTTCAAAGTAGAGGTGGCACAATGAAGAAAACAAGAGTAATTAAGATTAATACAATATTCATAATTATTGTTGTTTTTATTTTTGCTGCAATAATTTTAAAGTTATTATGGATTGGTCTTGGAAATGTAAAAGTTAATGACAAAACTTTGGCAGAGTTTGCTAATAATCGTGATACTAGGAAAAGAACTCTTACTGCAAAAAGAGGAACTATATATTCTAGTAAAGGAGAGGTTTTAGCAAAAGATGTTAATAGTTATACTGTTATTGCTTATTTAGATCCTAGTAGAACTAAAGATAAAAAAAGACCATATCATGTTGTGGACAAAGAAAAAACAGCTGAACTTTTAAGTCCTCTAATAAATATGACTAAAGAGAGAATATTAAAGTTATTAAATACTAAAATTAAATCATGTAATGATGATAAAACTGAATGTACAGAAAGAGTTCCATATCAAGTAGAATTAGGTCCAGGAGGACGTGGTATTACTGAACTTGTTAAAGATCAAATAGAAGACTTAGATTTGCCTGGAATTGATTTTATTGCTAGTACTAAGAGATATTATCCTAATGGAGACTTTTTATCTTATACATTAGGCTATGCTAAAAATAATGATGATAATCAATATGTTGGTGAAATGGGACTTGAACTTTATTATAATGATGAATTAACTGGTACTGATGGTTATGTAGAGTATCAATCTGATTTATATGGATATCAAATTACTAGTACACCTGCTGTAGAAAAAAAGAGTGTTAGTGGGGATGATATATATTTAACTATTGATGACAATATTCAAATGTTTACAGAACAAGCTATGAATACTTTAGAAGGTGGTAAACCTGAGTGGGCTACTATATCTGTTGTAAACGCTAAAACTGGAGAAATATTAGGCGTTTCGTCAAGTCCGAGTTTTAATAATAATACTTTAGAAATAAAATCATATTATGATCCGTTTGTTGCTTATGAATATGAGCCTGGATCAACTATGAAAATATTTAGTTTTATGGCTGCTATGGAAAATGGAATATATGATGGAAGCAAAAAATATAAGAGTGGTACTATTAAAGTCGATGAAGCTAATATTAAAGACTGGAATAATAAAGGATGGGGTATGGTTACTTTTGATGATGGATTTATGGCTTCGTCAAATGTAGCTGCTGTAAATCTTGCTATGCAGCTTGGACGTGCTAAACTTAAAGATTTTTATTCTTCTCTAGGTTTCGGAAAGAAAACTGGTATTCCTCTTCCAAATGAAAGTAAAGGAATAGTTAATTTTAGATATAATACAGAAGTTGCTGCTGCATCTTATGGTCAAGGTATGACAGTTAGTGCTATTCAAATGGTTCAAGCACTTACAACTATTGCTAATGATGGAATTATGATAAAACCATATTTAGTTTCCAAGATTGTTAATGGCGAAACTGGAGAAGTGGTTCTTGAAAATAAGAGAACAGAGATTGCTAAAGTAGCAAGTACTGAAACTAGTGAAAAGATGAAAACATTAATGCGTGGTGTTGTTCAAAAAGGATGTAAAATAGCTACTGGTGGTGGATATAATGTTCCTGGATATGATGTTATAGGTAAAACAGGTACTGCTCAAATTGCATCATCTAGAGGAGGATATTTAAAGGGTAGTAGAAATTATGTTAAAAGTTTTGCTGCTTTATTTCCTGGAGATGACCCACAAATAATTATATATGTTGCTGCTAGTAAAATAACTGATGCTAAATATTTAAAAAATTCTGTTAAAGCACTTGTTAAAGATGTTGGAACATACCTTAATATAGTAGGAAATAAAGAGGTAGAAGAGACTGGAACATATACAACCAAGAGTTATATTAATTTAGATACAGCAACTGTTAAAACAGCATTAGAAGCCTCATCAATGGAAGCAGTTGTTATTGGAGAAGGAACTAAAATAATAAAACAATATCCAAAAGAAAATACTAAAATAAATGCTCATAATAAGATATTTTTGCTTACTAATGATACAAACTATAAGATGATCAATATAAAAGGTTGGTCTAGAAATGATGTTTCGACATTTGCTCGAATGATTAATTTAGATGTAAGTTTTGATGGATATGGCTATGTTAAAGCATATTCAATAAAAAAAGGAACGTTATTAGATAAATCTAGCAAGTTGGATGTTACATTAGAACCGGTATTTAAAGAAGAGGCTAAAAAGGATAATCAAAATTAATTATCCTTTTTTAATTCGACAAAATTTTTAATTATTATGTTATAGAATATACTTGAGGTGAAACATGAGAACATTTTATTTATTTGAAGTAAAAGATAATATTATTAAAAATTATAGAAATAATTATGAGGAGTTATATTCTATGCTTGAAAATATTCATCATTTAAAGACTGAAGATATAGTACTAGGGTATAGTATATTTAATTCTATTGTGATGCCACTTAAGAAGGATGATTATAATCAATATATTAAACAAAATAATTTAGAGAATGAAAACTATATTTGTTATAATTATACTCATACTATTAATGATTTTTATAATGATGAAACTACTAAAATGGTTATAAATAATTCACATATAAAGATAAGAACTAATAAGAATGCTCCATCATTTTTCTATAACATTCGTACATTTAAAAACATATTTGTTTGTGATTTTGATAATCATGATTATTTTCTTTTAGATAATAATATATATTCTTGCATAAACTCTTAATTCTTGATAGAATTGTCATAAGGAGATGAAATTATGTTAATATTAGAAGCAGTTAAATGTACTGGTAATATATGGATGGATATATTATATTTAGTAATTGGACTTGTTGTTGGCGTTTTAGCTGGTTTCTTTATATCTAAGAAATTAGTATCTAAACAATTAAAAGAAAATCCACCTGTTAGTGAAGAAATGATTAAAACTTTGATGAGAGGTATGGGAAGAAATCCTAGTCAAAAACAAGTTAATCAACTTATGAAACAAATGCAAAAGTTCCAATAGGAACTTTTTTTTGTGGTATAATTTGTATGGTGAATAATATGAGTAAATTTTTTAAGCATTTACATACAGTAAATAAACATAGATTTGAAGTGTTTAAGTTATGTTGCAAAGTTGGTATTCCTTTTAGGGGACTTGTTCATGACTTATCTAAATATTCTTATGAAGAGTTTTCAGAATCTGTTAAATATTATACAGATGGTACTATTAGTCCATTACTTACTAGTAAAAAAGAGAATGGCTATAGTAGGGCATGGCTTCATCATTTTGGTCGTAATAAACATCATTTTGAATATTGGTATGATTATAGTGCTCCAGTGAAGACTCCTATAATACCATTTAAATATATGCTCGAAATGATATGTGATAGAATAGCTGCTAGTAAAATATATTATAAAAAGGATTATAAAAATAGTACTCCATATGAATATTATATGGCACGTAAAGATAACTATCAGTTAAATCCAAAACTTAAAGATTTCTTAGAAGAAGTATTTTATGATTTAAGTAAAAAAGGGGAGAAGATACTTAATAAGAAAT
>OGOZ01001311.1_pt1 | contig 14171 bp, 14 predicted proteins | sample 1552801 | NCBI WGS metagenome assembly OGOZ01 (sample SAMEA2580196, study PRJEB22360) | human gut metagenome | biome: human gut; feature: human-associated habitat; material: faeces | place: Denmark | collected 2008/2010
CGAGAATGGTGGCAAAGGAAATAGGGATCGACCTCTTTGACGATACCACCTATGAACCGGCGAGGCTTATGTACTGGCCGTCCACATCGGCAAACGGCGAGTTCTTCTATCAGACGAAGGACGGAAATGAAATCGACCCCGATGTATATCTCTCCAAATACTCCGATTGGCATGACACTTCAATGTGGCCTGTGTCAAGCCGTCAGTCCGAAGCGGTTCGCCGCAGCATCTCCGAGCAGGCAGACCCTTTGACGAAACCCGGTGTGGTCGGTGCTTTTTGCCGTGCCTATACCGTGGAGGAAGCCATCGATGCCTTTCTCTCGGAAGTGTATGCGCCGTCTGCGATGAACGGCCGTTACGACTATATCCCCGCCGATTCGTCTGCCGGTGTCATCGTCTACGACGGCAAGTTCGCATACAGCCACCATGCCACCGACCCGGTCTGCGGTCGGCTGCTGAATGCTTTTGACCTGGTGCGACTGCACCGCTTCCGTGACCTGGACGATAAGTGCGCCCCGGATACCGCACCCGGCAAACTGCCGTCCTTCCAAGCAATGTCGGATTTTGCCCTTAAGGACGAGAAAGTCAAAGCGGTCTTTGCCGAGGAGCGCAAAGCCCAGGCAAACGAGGAGTTCTCCGACGAGGACTGGCAGAAAGCCTTGGAGCTGGACAAGGCCGGCAAGGTAAAAAACACGCTGCAGAACCTCACCGTAATCCTCATGAACGACCCGCTTCTGAAACCGCTGGTGTTCAATCAGCTTCTGGACGGCATGGAGATCAAGGGCGATGTGCCTTGGCGGCACCCCTCGAAATTCTGGCGGGATGCGGATGATGCCCAGCTTATCAGCTATGTGGATTCCCACTACGGCACCTTTTCTGCAAGAAACTATGATATCGCCGTGGCGAAGGTCACGGACGACCGCTCCTACCATCCCATTCGGGAGTTCATTGAAAATCTGCCGGAGTGGGACAAGGTTCACCGTGTGGACACGCTGCTCATCGACTACCTCGGTGCCGACGACAACGAATATGTCCGTGCCGTCACCCGGAAAACGCTCTGCGCCGCCATCAAGCGGGTGCTGTATCCCGGCTGCAAATTTGACTCCATGCTTGTGCTGAACGGTCCCCAGGGTGTCGGTAAAAGCACCCTTATCGCCAAACTGGCCGGAGAGTGGTTTTCGGACAGTCTGAACCTGGGTGACACCAAGGACAAGACCGCTGCCGAGAAGCTGCAGGGGTACTGGATCTTGGAGATCGGCGAACTGGCAGGTCTGAAGAAGGCCGAGGTGGAAACGCTGCGTTCCTTCCTCTCCCGTCAGAACGACATTTACCGTGCGGCATTCGGCAAACGGGCGACGCCGCATCTGCGCCAGTGCGTGTTCTTCGGCACCACCAACGCCGAGTCCGGCTATCTGCGGGATACCACCGGCAACCGCCGCTTCTGGCCGGTCAAGACGCCTGGTACGGGCATCAAGCACTCCTGGGATCTGACCCCGGAGCTGATCTGCCAGATCTGGGCGGAAACGCTGGTGTATGTGAAGCAGGGCGAGAAGCTCTATCTGAGTGCCGAGTTGGAAGCACTGTCCAAGGCTGAACAGCGGGAGGCGATGGAGTCCGACGAGCGTGAAGGGCTTGTCCGGCTGTATCTCGACACGCTGCTCCCGGAGGATTGGGACGGCATGGACATCTTCGAGCGCCGCAACTTCCTCACAGGCAGCGACTTCGGCGATACCCAAAAGCACGGTACAGTCAAGCGCACCCAGGTGTCCAACATGGAGATCTGGTGCGAGTGCTTCGGCAAGGAACGTGCCAATATCCGCAGAACGGACAGCAACGAGCTGACCGCCATCCTTGCCCGTCTTGGCTGGAAGCGGCTGGACAGCAAGGTGCGTATCCCGCTCTACGGTCCGCAGTACGTCTTTGTTCCCAAGGAGTGTTCCTAATGAAAATGACTGTACCCGACATTCTTCGGAACAGGTTCCGGGGAGAAGCATACCCGCTCGGCACATTTATGGGAACACCTCATGGGAACGGCGGCGGCCCCATAAGTACCAAAGAAAACAGGCGGTCTTGTTCCTGTGTTCCTAACCTTTCTTATATATCGAAAGAAGAAGGAATAAAGAGCAACAAGCACGCAATACCCGCATTTGCGCACGTAAAGGACTTTTCGGGTTTTGAGAACACAGGAGGTCATTATGCGTGAGAAAACGATAGAAGCAAAGCTGGTGCAGGCTGCACGCACAAAAGGCGGTCTTGCACTGAAGTTTACAAGCCCCGGCCTTGATGGAGTACCGGACCGTCTGGTACTCCTGCCCGGCGGCAGAATCGCCTTCATTGAGTTGAAAGCACCGGGCAAAACACTTCGCCCTCTGCAAGTAAGGCGAAAAAGGCAGTTAGAAGCACTCGGCTTTTCGGTGTACTGCATCGATAGCCCCGAACAGATTGGAGGGATACTCAGTGAAATACAAGGCGCATGACTACCAGGCGTATGCCACGAACTTCATCCTGGAGCATCCAATCTCCGCTGTATTCCTCGACATGGGTCTTGGTAAGAGCATCATCACGCTTTCCGCCATCTTCGACCTTTGCCTCGACAGTTTTCTGGTTCGCAAGGTGCTGGTCATCGCTCCGCTGCGTGTCGCCAGAGATACATGGCCTGCGGAAATCCACAAGTGGGATCATCTGCATGGGCTGACCTACTCGGTGGCTGTCGGTACAGAAGCAGAGCGCAAGGCGGCACTCCGGCAGCGGGTCAGCGTGTACATCATCAACCGGGAGAATGTCCAGTGGCTCATTGAGGAGAGCGGCATCCCTTTCGACTACGACATGGTGGTCATCGATGAGCTGTCCTCCTTCAAGAGCTATCAGGCAAAGCGGTTCAGAACTCTTCTGAAAGTCCGTCCCGGCATCAAGCGCATCGTGGGCCTGACCGGCACGCCAAGCAGCAACGGTCTTATGGATCTGTGGGCGGAGTTTCGCATCCTCGATATGGGCAAGCGGCTCGGTCGGTTCATCACCCATTACCGCAACACCTTCTTCCGCCCGGACAAGCGCAACGGACAGGTGGTGTTCAGCTACAAGCCGCTGCCCGGTGCGGAGGAACAGATCTACGATGCCATCTCCGACATCACCATCTCCATGAAAGCCGTCGACCATTTGGATATGCCGGAGTGCGTTCATAATGACGCCATTGTGACGCTATCCGAAACAGAGTGCAAAGCCTACGATGCCATGAAGCAAGACCTGGTTATCTCGCTGAAAGGCGAAGAAATCGATGCCGGGAACGCCGCAGCACTTGCGAATAAGCTCTCCCAGATGGCAAACGGCGCAGTCTACGGAGAGGACAAGCGTGTGTTTCAGATACACGACCGCAAGCTGGATATGCTGGAGGATCTCATCGAAGCCGCAAATGGGAAACCCGTCCTTGTGGCGTACTGGTTCAAGCACGACCTGGAACGCATCTCCGAACGGCTGCACAAACGGCACATCCCATTCAGCCTGCTGGACGATTCCGACAGCATCCGCAGATGGAACAGCGGTGAGCTTCCTGTAGCACTCATCCATCCGGCGTCAGCCGGTCATGGGCTGAACCTGCAGGCAGGCGGCTCGACCCTCATCTGGTTTGGGCTGACCTGGTCGCTGGAGCTTTACCAGCAGACCAACGCCCGACTGTGGCGACAGGGACAGACCGCAGATACCGTGGTCATTCACCACATTATTGCCAAAGACACCATCGACGAGCGCATCATGACTGCGCTCCGTAAAAAAGAAAAGACCCAGACCGCACTCATCGATGCGGTCAAGGCCAACTTGGAGGGATGAGAATGGAAACCTGTTATACGAACCTCGCAAACGCTATTATTCTGGCGGCAGCGAAAGACCATCGCCGTGCGCTGCGCCGTTTGAAGAAATACCCCTGGGACAAAGATGCCGAATCCGTCAGAAAGGATTGTGAGCGGTTTTTCCGCTCCGGCTGGTTTCAGACGCTAACTTCTCTGGACGGTGAGGTGCTGATCGAAAAACTCCACTGGGAGGTGTACGGCGTATGACGGCAAAGGAATATCTCAGTCAGGCATACCGCCTCGACCAGCGTATCGATTCCAACATTGCGGAGATCACCCGCCTGCGGGAAATGGCCTGCGGTATCTCCTCTCCGTCCTGGGAGGAGAAAGTGCAGACCTCTCGCAACACGGATGCTCCATTCGTGCGGTGCCTGGAAAAGATCATGGATCTTGAAAAAGTGGTCAACAGTGAGATTGACACCCTCGTTGACTTGAAACGGCAGATCCGCACGACTGTGGACACCGTTGCCAATGTCAACGAGCGCATGGTTCTCCGCTACCGCTACATCCACAACATGACCTGGGAGCAGATTGGCGGAGAACTGAACGCAGACGAAAGCACCATCCGCAGATGGCACAAGGCGGCGCTTTCGGCGGTAGTTGTACCCGATGACCCGATTCGGATCTGAAAGACGCCGGAAATACCCGCCTTTGTCGGTAGATGCCCACCTCGACATTATGATATGATATAATCAGCGAAAAAGAATCGAGGACAGCCTCATGGGAGCAATCCCGTGGGGCTTTTCTTATGCCCGAAGGAGGTGAGCAAATGCCCAAGCGACCACTCAGACCCTGCTCTCATCCCGGCTGCCCCAACCTCTGTGAAGGACAGTTTTGTGAACAGCACCGTGTAGAGGAACGCCGCAGGTACGACAAATACGAGCGCAGCTCCGATGTTAACCGCAAGTACGGCAGAGCATGGAAACGCATCCGTGACCGCTATGCGGCGGAGCACCCCCTCTGTGAGATGTGTCTCAAGGAAGGTCGGCTGACCCCGGTACAGGAAGTTCACCACATTCTGCCCGTTTCCAAAGGCGGCACTCACGCAAGGGACAACCTTATGAGCCTCTGTCAGTCCTGCCACACCAAGATCCACCACGACCTCGGCGACCGGTAGGGGGATGAAAATCTCCGGGACCTTTTCGGTCGGGCAACGGCCCGGGGTCACGTGCGCGAAAAAGGCGAAATCAAAAGGGTAATAAAGGGAGGTGAACTCGGATGCCCACAAAATCGAATAACACAGGCGGCAGAGGCGGTGCAAGACCCGGTGCGGGAAGGAAGAAATCCGCAGTCAAGGGCAAAGCCGAAAACGGTAATCCCGGCGGCAGAAAACTTGAAGTGCTGGATATTCCCGAAGTCGAGGGTGTTGCTATGCCGAAGCCCCATGATTTTCTTTCCGCCGAGCAGCGTGACGGCAGCGTCCTGCAGGCGCAGGAGATCTACACGGAAACCTGGCAATGGCTCAAAGGCATCGGCTGCGCCGCAAAGGTGTCGCCGCAGCTCTTGGAGCGCTACGCCATGTGTTCTGCTCGTTGGGTGCAGTGCGAGGAAATGACCAACCGCATGGGTTTCCTCTCCAAGCACCCCACCACAGGAAAGCCGATCCCGTCTCCGTTTATCAACATCGGCATCAACTACATGAACCAGGCGGTTCGGCTCTGGAATGAGATTTTCCAGATCGTGAAAGAAAACTGCAGCACGGAATACGGTGAGTCTACGCCGCAGGACGACCTGATGGAGCGCCTGCTCCGTGCGAGAAAGGGGTAACACCATGTTTGAAAAAGTAAATCCGTGCCACCCGGATAAGGTGGCAGACAGAATTGCCGGAGCGCTTGTCGACCTGGCATACAAGAAGGCAGGAAATCCCCGCATTGCAGTGGAAGTGCTCATCGGCCACGGCGTGTGCCACATTATTGCGGAAACCTCCGTTGTTCTGGACAAGGCAGCTGTGACTGCCGCTGTTCACCGCATTGCTGGAAATCTCGCCGTGGACTATGCAGAAGTGCCGCAGGACGGTCACCTCGCCGACAACCAGGCAAACGGCGTCCGCTGCGGTGATAACGGCATCTTCAAGGGAATGCCCGTGACCGAGGAGCAGAAAAAGCTGTCGCAGATCGCACGGGACATTTTCTCTGTGTATCCCTATGACGGGAAGTACATTCTGGACAGCGACCGGCTCATCCTCTGCCAGAGCAATGCGCTTTCGGATGCACTCCGAGAGAAGTATCCCGATGCGGAGATAAATCCGCTCGGTGACTGGACGGGCGGAACAGATGTGGATACCGGTGCTACCAACCGCAAACTCGGCTCGGATATGGCCGACTCGGTGACCGGCGGCGGTCTGCACGGCAAGGATCTCTCCAAGGCAGATGTATCCGTCAACATCTACGCTTTTCTCAAAGCCCAGGAGACCGGCAAGCCCGTGACGCTCTGCTGTGCCATCGGGAACAATGCCGTGGATGGCAGACCGTATGAGAAAATCGTGGAAATCGCCCGAAACTATATCCGCTCGGTAGGCGGCTTTGAGAAATTTGCGGAATGGGGGCTGGTCTAATGAAAACGACAACCGAGATGCAGCTCGTTTCCATTACAAAGCTGGTGCCGTATGTCAACAACGCCCGAACACACAGCCCGGAGCAGATCAATAAGCTCCGCTCCTCGCTGCGAGAGTTCGGCTTCATCAATCCCGTCATCATCGACCGTGACTATGGCGTGATTGCCGGTCACGGTCGTATTCTTGCCGCCAAGGAGGAAGGCATCGCTGAGGTGCCATGTGTCTTTGCCGACCACCTCACCGAAGCCCAGAAGAAAGCCTACATCATCGCCGACAACCGTATGGCGATGGACGCAGGCTGGGATGAAGAACTCCTGCGTGTGGAGATTGAGTCCTTGCAGGCGGCGGACTTCGACCCGCTCCTCACCGGCTTTGACGAAAAGGAGCTGTCAAAGCTCTTTGATGACGGCATCGAAGCCGAAGAGGATGATTTTGATGTGGATGCCGAACTGCAAAAACCGACCTTCACCAAGTCCGGCGACATCTGGACGCTGGGTCGACACCGGCTCATCTGCGGTGACAGCACAAAAGAGGAAACCTACACCGCACTCATGGACGGCCGCAAGGCGAACCTCGTCATTACCGACCCGCCCTACAATGTGAACTACGAGGGCAGCGCCGGGAAAATCAAAAACGACAACATGGCATCGGAGAAGTTTTTCGACTTCCTCTTCGATGCCTTTTCCAATATGGAGAAGGTCATGGCGGACGATGCGTCCATTTATGTGTTCCATGCCGACACCGAAGGGCTGAACTTCCGCAAGGCGTTTGACTCTGCCGGGTTCTATCTCTCCGGGTGCTGTATCTGGAAGAAGCAGTCCCTGGTGCTGGGACGCTCCCCATATCAGTGGCAGCACGAGCCGTGCCTCTACGGCTGGAAGAAGAAAGGCAAGCACCAGTGGTACACCGGACGCAAAGAGTCTACCATCTGGGAGTTCGACAAGCCCAAGAAAAACGGCGACCATCCTACCATGAAGCCCATCCCGCTTTTGGCCTATCCCATTCAGAACAGTTCTATGGCAAACTCTGTGGTGCTTGACCCCTTCGGCGGCTCCGGTTCCACGCTCATTGCCTGTGAACAGACCGACCGCATCTGTTGCACCATCGAACTGGACGAGAAGTTCTGCGACGTCATCGTAAAACGGTACATCGAGCAGGTCGGCACGGATGAAAAGGTCAGCGTTCTGCGGGATGGGAAAGTACTGCCCTTCACTGAGGTGGCAAATACCGCACCGGAGGTATGAGCGTGAAAGAGCAATATCACCTTGTTTCCTTTTCCGGCGGCAAGGACTCAACCGCCATGCTTCTTGGGATGCTGGAGCGCGACATGAAAATTGACTGCATTCTTTTCTGTGATACAGGGCTTGAATTTCCTGCTATGTATGATCATATCGCAAAGGTTGAAAAGGACATCGGTCGGAAAATTACCAGCGTCAGAGCCGAGCATACCTATGAGGAACTCATGTTTGATGTTCCGGTACGGCGTAGTGCAGATTCGCCTGTCGTCCGGCAATACGGAGTGCAATTGAATGGCTACGGATGGCCTGGCCCTCGGCAGCGGTGGTGTACCACACGGCTCAAGGCGATGCCGCGAGAGCGTTTTCTGAGGGAACTGCGGAAACGGTATGAGGTCATTGAATATGTCGGCATTGCCGCCGATGAGCAATATCGTCTGGAACGAGCGAATAATCAGAATCCCAACCACCGACACCCCTTGGTGGATTGGGGCTGGACGGAGCGCGACTGCCTGCGGTACTGCTATGAGCGTGGATATGATTGGGATGGCCTGTATGAGCATTTCAAGCGTGTGTCCTGCTGGTGCTGTCCGCTGCAATCGTTGACTGAGCTGCGGGAGCTGCATCAGCACTTCCCAAAGCTTTGGGAGCAACTGAAAACATGGGATAAACGAACCTGGCGAAACTTCCGTGCCGACTACAGCGTGGAAGATTTGGAGGTTCGTTTTTTCCTGGAGCGCGAGTGGACGGCTGCCGGAAAGTCTATCCGAAGCAAAGCGTTCTACACTGCGCTGAGAGAACGATTGGAGGCATCCAGATGAAAACAGAAAAGCCTTTGACCCTCGGCAGCCTGTTTGACGGCTCTGGGGGTTTTCCATTGGGCGGGCTGCTTGCCGGTATCACTCCCGTGTGGGCTTCGGAGATTGAGCCGTTTCCCATTCGGGTGACCACCAAGCGCCTGCCATTTATGAAGCACTACGGGAATATCTCCACTATGGACGGCGGCAGGATCGAACCCGTGGACATCATCACCTTCGGCAGCCCGTGCCAGGATTATGCCGAAGAAATAGTTATTCCGAAGTTGCTGCATCAAGTCCCATAAATCCTGGACTTTCCACAAAAACATCGGAATAACAAAAGCGTCCGCCAAACCTGTATAATGAGAGCGCAGGCAACACAGCCTGCCATCAAAGATACAGGAGGAGGACTATGGAAACGATTGATTTGGTTGCAACCGCTACGCAAATATTGGAACTTTTATCTGACCAAGGTATAAGCGGCAAAAGTCTGCACGCATATACCCACACCGGCATTGGCTGCGTCATCCGCCACTTTCAAGCAAAAGGTATTCTTTGCGCAGCCCCTGAAATGTTAGATGCATTTTTACTTGAACAGCGTGAATTTTTTGATCAAGGGGCATTTTCGGTCTGGAAGTGGAGACTGCTCCGCAGGGGATGCGAACTCTTAAAACATTGTGCAGAAAAAGGCTCAGTGGATCTGCCGCCGTTGTCCCCTTGGATGCCTGCATTGCGGCGACCACGACAAAGCATCTGGAAGGACACACCAACTCCAGAGCAGCTTGCGGATTTGGATAACATTTACGCGCTGGTCTGGAGAACCAACAGCGCGATGTTGGAACTTGGCCTTACTGACGCAACAGTTGGCCATTACAGGAACGAAGGTCTGGCGATCATCTTGAATCGACACTATGAATCTGGGACAGATCGATTTTCGGGAGAAATTTTGGATCAGATCGTTGCAGAGAAACGGATTCAATATGAGTACGGGCAAATTGGCAGAGGCTCATATCAAAACTTGCGCAAGGCTGCGTATTGGATACAGGAGATGCACCAGACAGGTCATATTACTTTGGCGAAGGTTCCAAACTGGGGGCAACGGGAACCTGTTGAGCCGTTCAACTCACTTTTAAGAGAATTTTGTACACACACCAAACAAAGCGAAAGCATGGCTGAGACTACACGCAATGTCGCCAGGAGCGCTATACGTCGGTTCTTGTTTGAAATGGAGGATCATGGGTTCCGCTCTTTGGCGGATTTCACTCTGATAAATGTAAATGGGTGTGTTACCAGTTTTGCAGCGCATTACGCCGGTGGACTTGGTTCAGCAATTTTTTCTGTGCGGCTGTTTCTGAGATTTTTATTTGAACGTAACTTGACAATCACTGACCTGAGTCAGTCTCTGCCGGAACTTATGGCAACCCGAAAAATGTTCCATGAGGGCTTTACTGAGGATGAACTGGAATATCTGCTGGAACATCCGGACAGGACTACGGCCATTGGGAAACGGGATTATGCCATGATGGTACTGGCTGCGCAGAGCGGTTTGAGGGCCTGTGACGTTGTTCGGCTGGAACTGGGTAGCATTGATTGGAGGGCGAGGGAAATTCGTCTGGTTCAACACAAAACTGGTGAACCGCTGTCCCTTCCACTGGAAGCAGAAAGCGGGAACGCGATTGCGGATTATATTCTCAATGGCCGCCCGGATTCCGCGCTTCCGAATATCTTCCTGTGCCATACGGGAGTGATCCGCCCGCTTGACGCGCGTTCTGCCAGCGGGGTTGTTTCCAAGCACATGAAGCTGGCAGGAATTCCGGCGAAACGTCGTGCCTTTCACGCGCTTCGCCGGACATTTGGGACAAGACTGCTCCAGAATGAGGTATCCTTTGAACTGATCCAGCAGCTTCTCGGCCACAGGGATATGGACTCTATGAAGCTGTATCTGTCTATTGATGAGCAAGGACTGAAGCAGTGTGCGTTGCCCCTGCTCTCCCACAGAAAGGCGGGGGGCTGAAATGACGTACACCTTTGAGAGCTGCTTTGCTGCCCGAATCGAGGACTTTATCGCGCAGAAAAACGCATTGGGGTTTGGTTATCTGGAATCCTCTCGCCTCCTGCGGGACTTTGACCGCTTTTGCATGACGCATTTTCCTGAAGAAAACTTTCTGACCGAGGAGCTTTGCCTGGCTTGGGCTACGAAAAAGAATACAGAGGGCAACAATACCTTCCGCAACCGCATGATGCCGGTGCGCGAGTTTGCCAGATACCTGAATCGCAACGGTGAGGCCGCCTACGTTCTGCCGCCGGATATTGCCAGGAAAGATGCTCCTTACGCTCCGTACATCTATACCGAGGACGACATCCTGACAATTTGGGATGTTTTCGACCATTTGAAACCGAGAGGCGGTTTCCCGGTACGGCAATATGTGATCCCGGCTATGGTAAAGCTGATGTATTGCTGCGGTCTGCGTCCGGCTGAGGCCAGAAAGCTTCGAGTAAGCGATGTAGATTTGGAAATTGGGCGGCTGAACATTATGGAGAGCAAGAAGCACAGGAGCCGCATTGTTATGATGGCAGAAGATGTGACGCAGATGCTCTCAGATTGCAGCGCCATCGTAGCCTCCGTTATGCCAGAACGTGAGCCGTTCTTCCCCAACTCTGAGGGCGGCTTTTACGGAAAGAGGGGGCTGGAGAAGACGTTCCGCCAGGTTTTGAAGAAAGCCGCCATTACAGGAACTGGCCGCCGTTCCCCGCGTCTTTATGATTTTCGTCATACTTTCGCTACCCACAGGCTGTATCGCTGGATGCGTGAGGGCAAAGACCTGAACGCCATGCTGCCCTATCTGAGTGCATACATGGGCCACGCACAGCTCTCGGACACTTACTACTACATCCATCTGGTCCCCGGTTTGCTGGAGGAGATGTCCGGATTCGCGTTTTCTTCTGCTGAAGCGTTCTTGCCGGAGGTAAGGGCCGATGAATGATTTTTTTGATGTGGTTCGGCGTTTCCTTTTGGACTATCTGCCCAAGCAGCGCTGCCTCAGTGAGAATACGATTCTCTCCTACAGACAGACGCTCAATCTTTTTGTAGCTTATATGAGAGATGAGATGGGAATTGGAGCCACCGAATTGACTTTCTCCCGCATTGACCGGGACGCCATTCTCGGTTTCCTGGCCTGGTTGGAAAATGCGCGGAGATGCAGTGCCTCTACCCGCAACCAGCGCTTGATGGCACTGCGGTCTTTTCTGGATTTTGCTGGACAGATTGATTGCACACAAACGGCACTGTACCTTTCCGCCTGCAACATCCCCTCCAAGGAGTCTCATGGGCGGATCGTTGAATTTCTGACCGAACCGTCATTGACTGCACTGCTTCAGCAGCCTGATCCATCCAAGCCCAAAGATTTGCGGAATCTGGTATTCATGATCCTCATGTACGATACCGCAGCCCGGTGCAGTGAGCTTCTCGATATGAAAGTTTGTGATCTGCGCCTTGACGCAAAACACCCGATTGCGTATCTGCACGGAAAAGGGCGCAAAATCCGCACAGTCCCACTGCTCAGCAAGACGGTTCAGCATTGCAAGCAATATCTGCGCAAGTTTCATCCGACCGCAGATTACCACAGTGAAGCACCACTTTTCTTCACTGTGATTCATGGGACACAGCAAAAAATGTCTCCCGATACGGTATCTGCGTTCTTTATAAAATACGGAAGCATGGCGAAGCTTGTTTGCCCGGAAGTCCCGGAACACATCCACCCGCATATGATGCGGCACACACGGGCAATGCACTTATACCAGTCTGGAATGCCCATGGTGCTGCTTTCGCAGTATCTTGGCCATGCACAGGTTGAAACTACGATGATCTACGCCCATGCGGACACCGAGATGAAGCGGGCTGCGATTCAAAAGGCCGATGCTGTCCGCAAGGCCAAGCCCGCACCCGATGAAATCTGGGCTGATAGCGAGGAGATGATCTTGAAACTGTCTGGGTTGACTTGATTTGAGCACGGATGCTGCTTGACCGTATAGTTTTGTTATTCCGAAGTTTTTGTGGAAAGTTCCGAATTCATGGGACTTGATGCAGCAACTTCGGAATAACTATTTCTTCGGCATAATTCTGATTATTCCGAATTCGGAATAACCAGGACATGAGCATCGCCGGCCGAAGGGACGGTCTGGACGGTTCTCGTTCCAGCCTTTTCTATGAAGCCGTCCGTATTATAAAAGAAATGAGGTGTGCCACCGATGGCAAATATCCAAGATGGATCTGTTGGGAGAATGTTCCCGGTGCCTTCTCCTCGAACAAGGGCGAGGACTTCAAAGCCGTCCTCGAAGCGGTCATCGGCATCGTCGAGCCGAATGCCGAGGTGCCTATGCCTGAAAAGGCACAATGGCCCTACGCCGACCTATACATGGGAGATGGATGGAGCGTTGCGTACCGAACTCTTGACGCACAATACTGGGGAGTTCCCCAGCGAAGACGCCGCATCTACCTTGTCGCAGATCTTGCAGGCGGAAGTGCCGGAAAAATATTATTTGAGTCAGAAGGCCTGTCTGGGTATTCTGCGGAGAGCTTCCGCTCGTGGCAAAGAGCTGCCGGAGGTTTTACGCCTTGCGTTGGAGCGGCAGGCTTCGATGGATACAACGGCAGTCTGACGGACGACACTTCCGCCACCCTCGGCGTGAACTGCGGAGTCTCAACAGGTCGCAACGGCATCGTGCTGAACGACCAGGGCGGCAACCGCATGGACATCACTGAGGAGGTTACCTCCACACTCCGAGCAGAAGCACACCATCCGCCCTGTGTCATGGAGTCGGCAGGCTTCTGTACCGAGCATTCTGCCAAGAGCCGCACCATCGGCTATGAGGAGGAATGCTCTCCCACGCTCCGTGCTGGGGTCGTTCCTGCGGCGGTCGCACTGGAAAACCATCCGACCGACAGCAGAGTCAAACTTTCCGAGGACGGGAATGTGCAGACACTGACCTCACGCATGGGCACGGGTGGCAACAATGTACCTCTTGTGATGAAGATCCGCTCCGGCTGCGAAGGCGGCGGCAAGGGTGCGCTCATTCAGGAGAATAAGTCCGCGACTCTGTCCTGCAACAATGACCAGACGGTATTTCAGCCGAAAGCATACGGCATCAGTTCCTTTTCCAGCAATGCCATGCTTTCCGGTAATCCACACAGCGGCATTTATGAGGCAGACACTGCCCGTACTTTAGACACCAGCGACCAGTCACCAGCAAAAAACCAAGGCGGTATTGCTGTTCTGGAAAGTTATGCTTTGCAGGGCTCCATGATCGGTCGGTCTGACCAAAACGGACCGCAGGGCGGCGGTGTCAACAAAGAGGTCGCTTTCACTTTGAATGCTACCGACCATCATGCAGTGTATGCTGCTTCTACGGGAAATTTCAGCAGCGCATTTCGGGAAACGACCCCTACACTGCTGGCACGGGACCACAAAGACCCCAGTATCGTTTCCAGCGGTTATGCGGTTCGCAGACTGACACCGCAGGAATGTGCAAGACTGCAGGGATTTCCGGATCAGTGGTGCAGTGACCTGGCATCGGAAAATCCCACAGAAGAAGAAATCGACCGATGGGCAGCTATTTTTGAAGAATACCGAAAAGCGGTAAAACCGGAGAGCCGTCCCAAAAGCCGAAAGATGGTACAGAAATGGCTGCAAGATCCATATCGTGATGCAGCAGAGTACCGCCTTTGGGGGAATGGCATCTGTCT
>OGOZ01001314.1_pt1 | contig 14145 bp, 17 predicted proteins | sample 1552801 | NCBI WGS metagenome assembly OGOZ01 (sample SAMEA2580196, study PRJEB22360) | human gut metagenome | biome: human gut; feature: human-associated habitat; material: faeces | place: Denmark | collected 2008/2010
AATGCCTTTTGTCCAAATTAAGAGTTACACAATTTCATTTAATTTCACTTATTTAATTTTTTGACATCTAATTTTTGAGATTTTGTGTCCAAAATACGTTGACCAGTGCAGTATCGCTGCGCCCTTGCCCCCCCTGAAACAGGGGGGCAAGGGCGTAGTAGGGACTGGTTTTCCACGCTGCTTTCCAGCCACCAGTCCCTGGTTCCCATTCCTTTACTTCTCTTTATTTTGCTTTATTATATAGTATATAATATAACTACTATGCTACTGACTTATGGTGTGTAATTCTTTTTGAAAATCATGGTGGTCTGAAATTTGAATACTATAATTATTCCTGTACTGAGGAGGGAAATTTAAGTGAGGCTGGGAGGGGTTATAAAAAATATTTCTTATTCTTTTTCCGCAAATTTGATTTCTCTTCTTATTTCTGTTTTTATGGTTATGTTCGTGCCAAAGCTTTTATCGGTCAATGATTATGGGCTTTGGCAGCTTTTTTTGTTCTATTTTTCCTATCTGGGCTTTCTTCATTTTGGCTGGGAAGATGGGATTTATCTTCGATATGCAGGGAAGAGTTTCAAGGAGCTGAATCCTCGTACATTTGCCGGACAGTTTTACAGTATCATTCTTTTGCAGTTTGCACTGGTTTTGGTGGTCAGTCTCTTTGGATATATGTTTGTCAGTGATCCGGATAAGAAGCTGGCACTTGTCTGTGCTATCTGTCTGGCTCCTTTTGTCAATTTCAATAATTTGTGTAATTTTATCATGCAGATAACCAATCGAATCAAGGAGTATGCAAAGCTGCTTGTTACGGAACGGGTCATATTCTTTGCGGGGGTTTTGTTTTTCCTGGTGATTCTGGGACGGAATGAATTCCGGTACATGTATTCTGCTCAGGTTTTTGCTGTTGTATCTATGGCGGCTGCCGGGGTCTATTTGTGCCGGGATCTTTTGGTACCTCGATTTGATTCGATTTCTTCAATCCGGCATGAAGCCTATGAAAACATCAGTGTAGGGAGTAAGCTGATGCTGGCTAATATTGCGGGGATGCTGATTATCGGTATCATCCGCTATGGGATTTCCATGGGGTGGGATGTAGCAACTTTCGGTAAGGTCTCGCTGACATTGGGAGTTTCCAATTTCCTTATGGTTTTCATCAATTCTGTGAGTGTGGTCTTTTTCCCGATTGTGAAGCGAATGGATGAGGGAAAGCGGTCGGAGGTATATACGGTTATCAGGAATGCTTTGACGTTTCTGCTGTTTGCCGGTCTTATCGGATATTATCCGGCCCGGTATATTCTGTCCTTGTGGCTTCCAAAGTATGCGGACAGCCTGGTCTATATGAGTGTCCTCTTCCCTGTATGCGTTTTTGCAAGTAAGGTATCTCTTCTTATTAATACGTATTTGAAGAGTATGAGGAAAGAGTTCCTGATGCTGGAAATCAATGCGGCAAGTGTTGTTTTTTCTCTGGTAGTTACAGTTATCACGGTAGGAATATGGCATAATCTGAATGCTGCGGTTTTTTCCATCGTTCTGTCCTACGCTTTCCAGTGTGTGCTGGCGGAGTATCAGGTAACGAAGCTTCTGGGACTGGATTTACGAAAAAATATGATAGAGGATCTGCTGATGTGTGGTATTTTCATTATCAGCGGCTGGGTGTTTGAAAGTTTTCTCTGCATGGCGGTATATGGAGCGGCCTATGCGGTGTTTGTGCTGGTTCATAGGAAAAGCCTGCAGCAGATTATCGGTATGGTGAGAAGGTAAGTTTAAGAAGCACTGACTGAATCAATGCTTACTTAGGGGGGATTTTTTATGGAGAGAGAAAATAATTTTGACTTGCTTCGTATTATATCGACGATTGCGGTCATTCTTATTCATGTAAATTATATGTTTTTTCAGTATCATTGGATGAATCCGGACATGGGGGATGCATATTATGTGGTAGAGAGTATTGTGAATATCATTACAAGATTTTCGGTTCCCTGCTTTGTTCTTTTATCAGGCGCTTTTATTCTGAGGGATAAGAGAAATAGGGATTTTCGTTTGTTTTATAGAAAAGCCGCCTATAAAATCTTTCTGCCGCTTGTGGGGGTGATTTTGTTTCTGCTGGCTTTGGATGAGGTATATGCGGCTTTAGGAAGTCATAAGTTCTTATCGCCTTTTAAAGGAATTCTGACAGGGAGTTTTTTTAATCTGTGGTATATGTATATGCTGGGCGGTCTCTATTTTCTGGCTCCTGCTATTATACGGCTGAAGGAATGTCTGTCTTTACGGCAGTATCATCTGGTTACCGTCGTCATGCTTCTATGGGCCTGCATTTCTCAGGCTTCTTCTCATTATGCGATCGCATATTCGGGGGGGTAGTGGCTGCTTATATTTCTTATTTCATGGCTGGCGATGTTATCCATTCTCTGCCGCTTAGAAAAGAGATCCGGTATAAAATCGTTCCTGCCATTTTATCTGTTCTTTCTATAGCCGTTGCTTTTGCCGCCAGATATTTTGGTTTTTCTTATTATCTCTTCGATGCTTATACGAATTTCTTTTCTCCGGCTGTAATGATATATTCACTTTCTCTGTTTTATCTCTTTAAGTATGTTTCAATTTCTGCAGACTGCAGCTGGCTTTCGGGGAAAACATTCTACATTTATATGTTCCACACTCTTTTTATTGTTATCATAAGCAAGGGACTGCGCCGGTTTTTGCCTCAGAGTGAATTATGGGCTATAGTACTTGTATTGCTGGCGGTATTTGTTCTGGCATTACTGAGCGCGGTTTTCTACGATTTTTTGTGGAAAATGGCTGAGAAAGACTGGAAGGCCAGGGAAAGATGGTATGCATTCTTCGACCGGGTATGCGATAGATATATATATTGAAAATTTCGTAACCATATAGAATCATTTTACAAATATTAAGATTAATCAAGCCAGGAGGCGTAAGATGAAAGGTATTATTCTCGCCGGGGGTTCCGGCACAAGGCTTTATCCGTTAACCATGGTGACTTCGAAGCAGCTGCTTCCTATTTATGACAAGCCCATGATTTTTTATCCTCTTTCCACGCTGATGCTGGCGGGAATTCGGGATATTTTGATTATTTCCACACCCAAGGATCTGCCGAATTTCGAGAGGCTTCTGGGCGATGGCAGCCGGTATGGAATTCATCTCTCCTATAAGGAGCAGCCATCTCCGGATGGCTTGGCCCAGGCCTTCATTCTGGGAGAGGATTTCATCGACGGCGAACCCTGCGCCATGATTCTGGGCGATAATATTTTCTACGGCGCCGGACTGACAAAGTATCTGAAAGAGGCTGCTGCTAACAAAGAGGGAGCCACGGTCTTTGGCTATTATGTGGATGATCCGGAGCGTTTCGGCGTCATCGATTTCGACGAGCAGGGAAGGGCGAAGTCCATCGAGGAAAAGCCGGCACATCCGAAGTCGAACTATGCGGTCACCGGTCTTTATTTCTATGACGGCCACGTGTGCGAATACGCAAAGACCATCCGTCCCTCTGCCCGGGGTGAGCTGGAAATCACGGATCTGAATAAAATCTATCTCGAAAAGGGGAAGCTCAATGTCATTACCCTGGGCCGCGGGTATGCCTGGCTGGATACGGGAACCATGGATTCCCTGTATGATGCCTCTGTCTTCGTGCGTTCCATAGAGACGAGAGCGGGCATCCATATTTCCATGCCCGAAGAAATCGCCTACGTCAATGGCTGGATAGACAAAGAAGCTTTCGCCGAAAGCGCCAAGCAGTATGGGAAGAGTCCGTATGGGCAGTATTTGATGAAGGTGGTGGAGGGGAAGATTTTGAGGGACTGACAGCTGTCCGCTATCGGCTGTCGGCTTTCAGCTATCCGCTGATCGAATGGAGGTTGATTATTTATTATGGCTATGGATTATCGACGACTTGAGGTATGGAAGAAATCCATGCTGCTGGTGAAAACGGTGTACCCGCTGATTGAAAGGCTGCCGCAGGAAGAAAAATATGCATTAGGCAATCAAATACGCAGGGCTGTCACATCTATTGTGCTTAATATTGCGGAGGGAACCGGACGAAATTCGGATAAGGAATTACGTTATTTTCTTACGATAGCCCGCGGTTCCACAGCTGAAGTGGAGGCCCAGCTGCTGATTTGTATAGAATTGGGCTTCTTTTCAGAGCAGGATGCTGCTTCAGCCTTACAGCTGTGCGATAATGTAAAAGGAATGCTTTATCGCTTTATAGAGCGGGTTGGTTCGACACAGTAGAAATCAGACCATAAACATCGGTTAGTTGTTCAAATAATTTGAGAAAACGGTAAGTAAAACCGGAAAGCGGACAGCGAATAGCTGTACTTCACATCGTATGAGAGGAATGGGAGACACAGGAATATAAATCCCGTCAATACTTGCAGCGCTATGGAATGAGACGGGGCGGCATAACCAAAATCGGTTAGCTGTTCACATAATTTGAGGAAAACGGTAAGCAAAATCGAAAAGTGGTAAGCGGACAGCGGATGGCTGTACTCCACTCCGTATAAGCAAAAAGGAAGACAATGGAATATAAATCCCGTCAATACTTGCAGCGCTATGGAATGAGATGGGGCGGCATAACAAAAACCGGTTAGCTGTTCACATAATTTGAGGAAAACGGTAATCAAAAATCGGAAAGCGGTAAGCGGACAGCGGATAGCTGCATTCCACTCCGCATGAGAGGAAAGGTAAAGTGCAATTATGACACTCATAATCACCGGTGGTGCCGGATTTATTGGTTCTAACTTTATTTTTTATATGATGGGGAAATATCCGGATTACCGTATCGTCTGCCTGGACAAGCTGACTTATGCGGGAAACCTTTCTACTCTGGCACCTATTATAGATAAACCAAATTTCCGATTTGTGAAGATGGATATCTGTGACCGGAAGGCAGTTTATGGTCTTTTTGAAGAAGAACATCCGGATATTGTCGTTAACTTTGCAGCAGAATCTCATGTAGATCGATCTATATTAAACCCGGAAATTTTCCTGGAGACCAATATCATTGGTACTTCTGTCCTTATGGATGCATGTCGGAAATACGGCATCGGGCGGTATCACCAGGTTTCTACGGATGAGGTGTATGGGGACCTGCCACTGGACAGGCCGGACCTTTTCTTCACGGAAAAGACGCCGCTCCATACCAGCTCTCCTTACAGCAGTTCCAAGGCAGGGGCGGATCTCCTGGTGGGTGCATACCATCGGACCTATGGCCTGCCCGCTACTATTTCCCGCTGCAGCAATAACTATGGACCCTACCAGTTTCCGGAAAAGCTCATTCCTCTCATGATGATGAATGCCCTGGAAGATAAGCCCCTTCCGGTATATGGGGATGGCAAAAACGTGAGGGACTGGCTCTATGTGGAGGACCACTGCAAGGCCATCGACCTGATCATTCATAAAGGCACAGTGGGAGAAATCTACAATATCGGCGGCCATAACGAAATGGCGAATATCGATATTGTAAAGCTCATCCTCAAAGAACTGGGCAAGCCGGAGACCCTTATTACCTATGTGAAGGATAGAAAGGGCCACGACCGCAGATACGCTATCGACCCCGCAAAGATTCATAAAGAACTGGGCTGGCTGCCGGAGACAAAATTTGCTGATGGCATCAAGAAGACTATTCGCTGGTACCTGAATAACAAGTCCTGGTGGCAGAATATTGTGAATGGGGCGTATCAGAATTACTATAAGAAAATTTACGATGAAAAACTGAAATAAGAGGTAAGATTAATGAAAATCCTGGTAACTGGTGTTAATGGCCAACTTGGCCACGATGTAATGAATGAACTTGCAAAACGAAATATAGAAGCTTTAGGATGTGGGAGAGCTTTGACTTACAAAGGAATTCGCAGAGGATATGCCATGGAAACAATGGCATATCGTCAGTTGGACATTACAAACCAGAGACAGGTTTTTGAAACGATACAGGAATATCATCCTGACGCGGTCATTCATTGTGCTGCCTGGACTGCTGTCGATGCGGCAGAAGAATCGGAAAATATTCCAAAGGTTTTGGCTACTAATGTAGATGGTACAAAGTATATTGCCGAGGTCTGCAAAGAAATTGATGCCAAAATGATTTACCTTAGTACCGATTATGTTTTTGATGGTCAGGGAACGAAACCATGGAAGCCGGAAGAGAAGAATTATAAAACACTAAGTGTATATGGACAGACCAAATTAGAAGGGGAACTGGTCGTGGCAGAGACACTTAGTAAATATTTTATTGTTCGTATTGCCTGGGTTTTTGGAATAAATGGGAATAACTTTGTAAAAACCATGCTGAAAATGGGACGAACCCACGATATATTGCGTGTGGTGAACGATCAGATTGGAACACCTACTTATACTTATGATCTGGCTCGACTGTTAGTAGATATGGTGGAGACAGATAAATATGGATATTACCATGCGACTAACGAAGGTGGATATATTTCCTGGTATGACTTTGCCTGTGAGATTTTTCAACAGGCGGGATATAATACGAAGGTTATTCCTGTAACTACGGCGGAATATGGTTTGAGCAAAGCAAAGCGCCCATTTAATTCTCGGCTGGATAAGAGTAAACTGTTGGAAAATGGGTTCGAACCGCTTCCAGATTGGAAAGATGCACTGAAGCGATACCTGGTTGAGATTAGAAGATAATCGAAAAAGGAGCAAACTATGGGACAAATCCAAGTAACAAAAAATGTGGGAGGTATTGAAGGCCTCTGCATCATTGAGCCCGCCGTCCATGGAGATGAACGGGGCTATTTCATGGAAACCTATAATCAGAAAGACATGGAAGAAGCCGGATTTCATATAGACTTTGTCCAGGATAACCAGAGTATGAGTACTAAAGGTGTTCTTCGTGGACTTCATTTCCAGAAGCAGTATCCTCAGTGCAAGTTGGTTAGGGTTGTTAGGGGCAGCGTCTTTGATGTGGCGGTGGATCTTCGGGCAAATTCATCTACTTATGGAAAATGGTACGGTGTAGAATTGACTGCGGATAATAAGAAGCAATTCTTGATCCCAGAAGGCTTTGCTCATGGCTTTCTGGTCCTGTCTGATGTAGCAGAATTCTGCTATAAGGTTAATGATTTCTGGCATCCTAATGACGAGGGGGGAATGGCCTGGAATGATCCAGAAATTGGTATTGCATGGCCTCATCTAATAGGAACATATCAGGGAAGTTGCTCTGCTAAAGGGTATAGAATGGATGATGGTACACCACTGAATCTCAGTGACAAAGACCAGAAATGGGTGGGATTGAAAGAAACCTTTAAGTTTTAAAAACGGCAATTAATGCTTCTATTGACAGAATAGAGGCATTTGTAAGCTAAATGATTACAGAGGATAGATTCCTAATTTTATATTACTGATGTGGCTCATGTTTTTATTGCCCCCTATCAGCATATATTTTTGAATTGAGATTTTTATTGTTGGGCAAATCACATTGCATAGAATATCGAAATCCTTCACAGAACCATATTGCTCTGGAGAGAGCCGTAATCATTTGCCCAAAACTATAAGGTTATATGAAAACAGTGGACTAACATTTTGAACTTGGCCTGCTTTTTTTATATTACCAGGTACCTATATTGTTAATATCTGACAATATGGAGTATAGTGCTTAAATACGTATAGATTAATCTATCTGAATTTAAGCGTTTGGTTTGTTTGGGGTTATTTATATGAATATTAATCATGATCTTTTCATTGATATAAAGAAGTTTCTTAATCATCTGTGGAGTATTACTACCGTGGAGTATTACTACAAAAGATCTGGAACAATATGATGCAGAGATAAATCAGGCAGCAAAGGCTGTAACAGAACTTCGAAGTACTGGAAAAGGTCCCGATGGAAGCCTTGTACTTTTTCCACACCTTCCTGCGATAATATTGACAATTAAAAGTGATTTCATTATGGTAATAAAAGAGCATTATTCGACCTCCGTGCGTAGTTTTAGGCAACTTACATTTTGGAGTAGATAATGCTCTTTTTCAATGCCAATTTTATATGTTATTATTTTTATCCCACAAAAAAGCGTGAAGAGCCAAATAAATTCGTTAAATGCTTTTTCCAAAAATCACATACCCCCACCAAAGGGACTGCAGAAATGACCGCACATTTCTGCAGTCCCTTTTCCATATATAGTTTCCATCCCATCATGCTATAATGAAACAAAAAAGACAGGAAGGGGATGGCGGTATGCCGCTTTTATTTGTCAAAGAAGATATCACAAAGATGAAGGTGGATGCGATCGTCAATGCGGCGAATACAGAGCTTCGTATGGGCTCCGGCGTTTGCGGCGCCATTTTCCATGCAGCAGGCGAGGAAAAGATGACGGAAGCCTGCCAGAAGCTTTCTCCCATCAGGACAGGCGAAGCAGTGATGACAGACGGTTTTGCCCTTCCTGCTGGGCACGTCATCCATGCGGCAGGACCTGTGTATCAGGAAAGAGAACTGGCCGAATCCGCGCTTCTTCTGACGAAAACATACCAAAGCGCACTTGCCCTTGCCGCAGAGCATCGGTTGAAGAGCGTTGCATTTCCTCTGATTTCCGCCGGCATTTACGGGTATCCCAAGGACGAAGCACTTTCTCTTGCCGTCTGGGCGATCCGCCATTTTCTGGAAGATCACGAAATGGACGTCTATCTCGCTTTCCCGGACAAATCAGCGTTCGTCCCTGAAGAGTACCTTGTCCGCGATGTGGAAGAGTACATGGCAGAAGGCGCGTACGAAAGTGTGCCGGTTCTCTACGACGCCATGCCGGAAAGAGCTGTTCCGAAAGCTTTAAAAATGCCAGCCGGGCTCGATCATTGGGTGCATCATCTGGATGAGCCATTCAATGAAGCGCTTCTCCGCCTGATTGACGATAAGGGCATGACAGATACAGAAGTGTACAAGAAAGCAAACATTGACCGCCGCCATTTCTCCAAAATACGAACGGGGAAGGGATATACACACAAGAAACCGGCCATCCTTGCGCTTGCCATTGCTCTTGAGCTTGACCTTGACGAGGCCGAAGACCTCCTCGCAAAGGCGGGCTATGCCTTCTCGCCGAGCAGGAAATTTGATGTCATCGTACAGTACTTCATCATCAAAGGGCAGTATGACATCGATGAAATCAATGAAGTTCTCTTCCATTACGACCAGCCCCTTCTGGGCGGCTGATCCTTAGATGTCGCTTTCAGGGCGACCACGGCTCCTCCGTTTCGATGTATCCTTTAAATAGAAAGAGGAAGGGAAAGATACACGAAATTCCAAGTGATTGAAGGAGGAACCTAAAATGGACAAGAACTTAACTGAACTCGTATTCATCCTGGACAGAAGCGGATCGATGGGAGGTCTTGAAAGCGATACGATCGGAGGCTTCAATTCTCTCCTCGAGAAGCAGAAGAAAGTGGAAGGGAAATGCAACCTGACGACCGTTCTCTTCGACCATGACTATGAACTGCTTCATGACAGGATCAATATCCAGGCCGTATCACCCCTCACAGAAAAAGATTACTACGTCCGGGGATCGACAGCCCTCCTCGATGCAGTGGGGAGGACCATTTCCAAGATCGAACACGTGCAGGAAACAAAAGCAGAAGAATACCGCGCAGGAAAAGTCATGTTCGTCATCATCACCGACGGCATGGAAAACGCCAGCCGGGAGTACACCACGAAGAAAGTGAAATCCATGATTGAAGCAGAAAAGGAAAAAGGATGGGAATTCGTCTTCCTCGGCGCGAACATGGACGCCGTCGAAACAGCTGCTCAGTATGGCATCGATGCAGACAACACTGCCGACTACCTCGCCGACAGAGAAGGTACCAGGCTGAATTACACAGCCATGAGCGATGCCGTCGCCCAGTTCCGCACCTGCGGATGCGCTCCGAAAGAATCCCTCAAAAGAATCCGCGAAGACGCTGCCAGACGCGGCGGAAAGAAACGCAGAGCAAAGAAGTAAGAAGGCGAAGCATCGCCAAGGTTTTCAAACACCATAAATGTACTTGTGTCAGTGTCTTCTTCTCGAATATACCGGCACGAAAGGGGCTGTGACAAAATGGTTAATCATTTCGTCACAGCCCCTTTTCCCTTGCCATTCGTTTTACAATAGAAGTATGGAGAGGAGTGAAAGATATGGATAAAACATCACTTGAAAACGATCCTGTATTTGAACTGTTCAGCAAGCACTGGGCATTGGTTTCCACCGGAACTATGGAAAAGCACAACGCATGCACCGTCAGCTGGGGAAGCTTCGGCATTCTCTGGGAAAGACCGGGGAAGAGCGGCAAGACGATCACCGTCTACCTCCATCCGTCCCGCTATACCTGCGAAATGCTGAAGGAAAGAGATACCTTCACTGTCAGCTTCTTTGAAAAGGAATACCAGAAAGCTTTGGGCTACATGGGTTCCCATACCGGCAGAAACGAAGACAAGGCAAAGGCAGCCGGCCTTACGCCCGTAGAACTTCCCGAAGGCGGACTTGGCTTCAAGGAAGCAAAAGTTTCCTTCGTCTGCAGAAAGATCTACCAGCACATGTTCACAAAGGAAGACCTGGCTCCGGACATCCAGGAATACTACAAAGGAAGACCGCAGGCCTTCCCGCTGAATGAAAAAGGCGAATGGGAACCGCACATCGTCTTCGTAGGCGAAATCAAGACAGTCACTGGAAATGAATAATTGAATTATAAAAGAGCTGTAATGAAATGATGGCCCATTTCGTCACAGCTCTTTTTATGTATGCATTCCCGGCGCCGCCAGAAGGAAGGCGGTGATGACCGCGATGAAAAGCAGGATGAAGCCTGCGAGGCGGAAGCCCTGCGTGTAAGGATCCGATTCCTTCTTCGGAAGGCGGTAGGGATGCGCCTTGACCGTTTCATAATACGAATCCGGAATCAGTCCCCGGTAGTAGGAAGAAAGGTACTGCGCATACGCCGCCGTTTCCTTCTCGAAGAACCAGAAGACAGGCGTCAGGAGGGGGAGGTGATTCTTCTTGGAAATCGCCGTGAGACTTTCAGAGACAAGGCCCTTCAGTGCATGGCCGCCGTCCTGCGTCTTCGCCTCGGCCTCTTTGGCAATCCTGTCGAAGAATTCATGGTGATTGTCCATTTCCTTTTCCGTATACGAAGAAAGATCTTTGGGCAGGAAGGAAACCCCCGCCGCTTCCCAGCCCGGATCGGAAGAGGACCGGATAAACCCGGGCCAGTCCTTTTCTGCATCTTTGAAACCTGCGTAAAGCTCGGTGAGAGGGCTGTAATCCCTGGCATACGATTTCAGAACATACTTTGCAATGTAAAGGCGGAAGACAATGTAATCGCAGAGAAACGAACGCCACCGTTCCTTGTCTTCTTCGAACGTGATGACCTTCTGCGCTTTGAGCATCTTCAGGAAAATCAGCGGAAGCCCGTAGCTTCCACGTGGCTGTGCCGTATAAGAGTAGAAAGCGCGCCGCGCAGCCGACAGCCCTGCACTTCTGTAGTACATCCTTCTGTCCATGGGAATCCCTCCTTCCCGTCAGTTACCTTATTGTACTATGCCGCATGTACTTTGGACAGGGGAAGCCTTCACTTGCATAGTAAAGAGCCAAAGGAAGAGTGAGGGAATCAAAAAGAGAAAAGCCACAGGCACCGGCCCATGGCTTTTCCCCCGTTTATATTGAATTATGAAGGAACCTTGTCAAGCATACATGTCGCTTTTTCCGCCGCCTTCGAATTTCTTCTCTGCATTGGCTTCCATGTATACGCGGTCAGGAGTGAGTTCCATCATCCTGGCTGCTACAGCTGCCGCAAACCCGTGCGTTTCATCATCGAAGTAATCGAGGAGCCCTTCAGTGACTTCCATGCCGGAAGCTTTTGCGACATTCTCGATGCATGCGCGGACCGGATCGCCGGAGCACTTCGTCTCCACAGCGCGGAGCTCATTCAGACGAGTGAGGACGTGCTCCCTTGTCAGGATGACGGAGCTCCTGCCCAGAGTGAAGAAGCAGCCGTCGAGCGCCTTTTTCAGGGCGATTGCCTTGAGGTACATCGGCATATCATCCATCAGGTCATGCAGTCCTTTCAGGATGGATTCCTTGTAGGAAGGAGCCATGCCCTCGCAGTCACGGATCACATTTCCTGCCACATGGAGCCTGTAGATCATGTATTCCCAGTAGAAGGTATCGACTTCGCCTTTGGCCGGTCCCTTGGAGCCGATTCCGCCGGCCTCTTCCCTGGACTTCTTCCACTCATAACGCAGGCTGCAGCCCGTATTCTTTCCAAACGCCTTCAGGGCTGTCATCATCATGCCCGAACCTACGAATTCCAGATAATCATTGACTGTCATTTGAACCGTCTCCTTTCTGCCCGTTCCATCGTGAAGCGGAACCAAATTATATAAAGTATGAACGAAGCGGATAAGCCGCTGAAATGTAATCCGGATAAGGGATGCCAGGCGATTCACCGGTGTGCCTGAATCATTCCTTTTTCTAATTTAATTATAAGTCTGAGTAACGTATAATAAAAATACAGTAATTGCATATAGCTTATAACAAATTTTCGTTATTTTTAAAGGCAGGAAATTTGCCGGTATCGAAGGATTTACAGGACGCCCCTTTTCGTGTAGCATAGAATAGATAAGGAGAAATCTATGGAAAATACGAAAAGCCATTTCATCGAGATAGAAAGCCATGAGGGAAAAGCCCTCATCATACGGTCGACCGCAAGCCGTGAAGAAACAGCAGGAATCCTTGCCGCTGCCCTTTGCCGCGCCGAAAACATCGACCCCTCCCATGAAAGAGACATTTCCGCATTCCTAAAGGTTCTCGCTGATGAATACAGAAGGGAAGACCTTGAAAAAGGCTCCCGCATCCAATAAACAAATAAAAGACAGAGGTTAAGCATGAGTGATATGAAAGAAGCAGCCGTCCAGATCCGCGTGAACGCAGACGGCAAAGTGACATTATCCATCGACGAGACGCTCCGCCGTTCCGTCATTACTGCCTGCTCCCAGGCATTCTGCGGCGCTTTTGACTTCGCAGGAGAACACGAAAATGAAGTCGTCAACGCATTGAAAGATTTCGCCGAAACGAATGCGGCCCACCCGCAGCCCGAGCTCGCTTTCAATCTGCCGACCGTCCACTAAGAAAGGAAGGGCATGGAAACATTCAAGATCGGCCCCAAGGACGAAGGAAAACGCCTGGACCAGTTCATGCAGGACAAGAAACACTGGCCAAGATCCCTTGTCATGAAAGCCATCCGCACCAAGAAGCTGAAAGTCAACGGAAAGAAAGAAGACGCATCCTTCCGCCTCTCAAGGGGAGATGATGTCGTTTCCTATGTACTCGAAGAAAAGAAAAATACAGAGCCCGTCATCCTGTATGAAGACGAAAACCTTCTGGCGGCCGTGAAACCCGCCGGGCTCCTGTCCCTTGATCCTGAAGGAAAGGGAAAGGATACCCTTCTTACAAGAGTCAATAAGTACCTCGAAGGAAAAGGCGAAGCGCCGGCCATCCCGGTCCACCGCATCGACTTCCACACAGAAGGCATCCTCCTCTTCGCTAAGAACAGGCCCGCTGCCGATGTGTTGGAAGGCCTCATCCGTGACAGGAAAATAGGGAAGACCTACCTCGCCGTCGTCACAGGAAGAGTACAAAACAGCAAAGGCCGCCTTGAGCACCAGCTCTTCAAAGACGCCAAGCAGAACAAAGTCTTCGTCTTCAAAGAACGCATAAAAGGCTCCAAGACAGCCATCACCGAATACGAAAGAATGGCAGCCACAGGCGACCTTACCCTCGTGAAATGCCATCTCATCACAGGAAGAACCCACCAGATCCGCACCCAGCTCGCCCACATCGGCCACCCGATCTTAGGCGACGACAAATACGGATTCAAAGCGCTGAACAAAGAATATAAAGAAAGAGGCCAGCTCCTCTGTGCCTACCAGCTCTCCTTCGACTTCACTGAGGAAGGCGGCATCCTGTCCTACCTCTCCGGCAAAACCATCCGCCTCCCGAAAGTAGCCTTCGTCCACAAATACTTCTCCGGTGTGCATTATTAATGTATATATAAAGAAAAGTATATAAAGAGATAAAGAGAAAAAACTGAGGAATGATGAATCGTGGCTTATAGGACATTTCGTGTTGTTTTTATAGTCGATGAGCCCCGCGTTTATCG
>OGOZ01001315.1_pt1 | contig 14140 bp, 12 predicted proteins | sample 1552801 | NCBI WGS metagenome assembly OGOZ01 (sample SAMEA2580196, study PRJEB22360) | human gut metagenome | biome: human gut; feature: human-associated habitat; material: faeces | place: Denmark | collected 2008/2010
CGGTAGGTGCCGCCGTACACGTCGTTGCCGAGCAGGATGTTGTCGCCGGGCTTCAAAGTGGAGCGCAGCAGCACGTCGATGGCGGCAAGTCCGGAGGAGAAGCTTAACGCGTATTTCGCGCCTTCCACGGCGGCGAGCTGCTCGTCGAAGCTGTTGCGGGTCGGGTTGATGGAACGGCTGTAGTCATAGCCGTTGCGCAGGCCGCCGACACCATCCTGCTTGAAGGTGGAGGTCATGTAGATGGGGGTGACCACGGCTCCGGTGGTCGGGTCGGGTTCCTGGCCTGCGTGGATGGCGCGGGTGGCGAGAGCGGTGGCGTTGAGGGCTTCGGTGTTGGTCGAGATGGTCATGATGGGAACTCCTTGGAAGTATCGGATGGTTTGGGTTGTTCGGATGATTGGCATTGGTTTCAAAGGTGCGATCGGGCTGTCGGACAGTCGTTTGACGGTCTTTTACAGGTACTGTTCGGCGAGGCTGGGCTTGGTGGTGCGTTCCACGACGTCGGCGAATCCGTTGGCTCGCATCCAGTCGTCGTTGAAGATCTTCTCCATATAGCTGCGGCCGGAATCGGGCATCAGCACCACGACGAGCTGGTTTTCGTCGAGGTCGTGCTCGCGGGCGTATTTCAGCGCGGAGAACACGGCCATGCCGGATGAGCCGCCGACGAGCAGTCCTTCCTCGTTGGCGAGGCGTCGGGTCATTTCGAAGGCTTCCGCGTCGGTGACCTGCACGATCTCGTCGGGAAGGCTCCGGTCGAAGGCCTTCGGGTAGAAGTCCTCGCCGACGCCTTCGATCTGGTATTGGTGCACGTCGTTCGGGTCGGAGTAGATGGAGCCTTCCGGATCGGCGCCGATGACCTGCACCGCGCCGTTGGACACGTCCTTCAGATAGTGTCCGGTGCCGGAGATGGTGCCGCCGGTGCCGATGCCCGCCACGAAATGCGTGACCTTGCGGTCGGTGGCCTCCCAGATTTCCGGACCAGTGGTGTGATAGTGGCTTTCGGGACCGTTCGGATTGTCGTACTGGTTGGGACGGTAGCCGCCGGGAATCGCCTTGGCGAGGCGGTCCGCCACCTGGTAGTAGGAGCGCGGATCGTCCGGACCGGCGTCGGTGGGGGTTACGACCACTTCGGCGCCGTATGCGCGCAGCACCGCACGCTTGGCTTCGGAAACCTTGTCCGGCAGGGTGAAGATCGCACGGTATCCGCGCTGCAAAGCCACGAGCGCGAGTCCGACGCCGGTGTTGCCGGAGGTCGGTTCCACGATCACGCCGCCGGGCTTCAGTTCGCCGCTGCGTTCGGCCGCGTCGATGATGCGTTCGGCGATGCGGTCCTTGGACGAGCCGCCCGGGTTCAGGTATTCGACCTTCACCGCGATGGTGGCTTTGATGCCGTCGGTCACGTGGTTGAGTTTGACGAGCGGGGTGTTGCCGATGAGTTCGGACAGGGAATTGTGGATGGTCATGACGTTTCCTTTGCACGGTGCGGTTCGTGGGCTTTTCGAATGGTTTTGGTTTCGTATGTTCGAGAAGCTCGCGTCCGTCGCGTGCAGTTGTTGAAACGGGACCTGTTGCGATGCTGCCTTGCTCATTCGCGTGCGTCACGTGCGCCAACCTCGGCTGATGCGCTATTTCGAATGATCGTTTGGCGATTCGCATACGGCCTGCGATATGCGCGACCGCTTGTTGGAATGTCCTATCTCAAGTTATGCGTCGATGAACCACGCGCCCCTCGGGCGGTTGGTCAGCGACAGCAACAACATGAGAAATTGAACATGGCTCATACGATAGCACGGACGTGGACATCGGCGTGTTGCCCATGCCGAGCATCGTCACCACCATACCGACAGCAACTGCGGAACACGCACCTCACGACGCCGGATCAACAGCCAGCACAACAAGTTGCCGAAGATCATCACACCTACGAAAAGCACCATCATCGGCCAGAACGTGTAGGCCTGATCGTATACGAGACGCTCGTTGGACGTTCCGTACATCGCCGCGGACGCCGCTTGCCCCTCACGCCACATCAGACACCAGCGTCCCCGCAGTGCCTCGAGCAGTTTCCATATCATCGGATTGACATCGGTGGCGGTTCTGTTCAACAGCCATGGACGCGCGACCCATGCTATGCATGCCGACACCGCCAGGGCGATTGCCCCGTACCGATTGACCTGCGCCAGCAGTTCCCCGACGCATTGACCCAGAATCGCCACCGAGGCGGTCAACAGGAACAGCGCCAGGAACAGCAGCATCGGATTGGCCGTATCGCCTCGCACGCCTGTTCTCATGGCCGCGTATGAACCGCCCAGATCACGGTTCAGGAATCGCAATCGTCCGAATGAATCGGATGGTGGCACACAAGCCAGCCACTGCAGGTCACTGCCGACACGGAACGTGATGAGGATATCGGCATCATGGTTCGGCGTCAGCACGAACCCCAACGTCATGACCACCGAGCAGGCAAGGGAGAAGCAAAGATTGGCGAACATCTCGGTCCAGAAATACACGGCCCGGCCCACGCCCATGGATATCAGGGAACGAAAGCCACTGACAGCCAGAACCGCCGTCAGAACCGCGCACATCACCAACGTCGGGCCAAGCACATGGTATTCCACCACATAATGACCTCCGGATACCAAGGCCAAAATCAGACCCCACAGCCACGGCACGCAATAACCGGCCAACACGTACGCCATCAACACGACGCAACGCGCGGCAAGCTGCCTTGTCAGCGCGAACCGCATCCCGGCCGACAAGCCTTTCACTTCATCCATCATGACGCATACCCCTTGTCCATGCCGGTAATCTGGATGACATACTCATTGAGATCGAAAGACCTCATGACAACGTCCTCCGGCATCGGTGCAGATGGCACGCCACGCACGCCGACAGTCAGCAGACCACCGAGAACGGTTTCCGACAGCGTACGCAAACCATTGTCGGCCAAGTACCGCCGCACCGATCCGACCGGCCCCGACAGCATCCGCCCACGTTGTGCCAACTCGTTCATGTCGAAGGATTCCAGCACCCGCCCATGGTCGAGGACCACGGCATGTTCGACCAGTCCCTCCACCTCCGTTATGAGATGGGTGGATATGATCATGGTGCGAGGTCTGTCGCCATACGACTCAATCACGAAGCGGTAACACAGGTCACGGGCCGCAGCGTCAAGACCATCAGTCGCTTCATCAAGCAACACGATATCGGTCGGCGCGCAAAGCGCGGCAACCAGCTTCGCCGCGCCACGCTGACCGGTGGACAGTCTCATGAAACGAGCATCAGGCCGCAGCCCGAAAGCCTGCATCATACGCCCCGCCAACACATCATCGAATCCGCCGTATCGCCGCGAGATCAGACGGAACACCGATCGCAGACGCCATTCGACAGGATATGGCCAAGTCTCGTCCATCAGCATGAGACGTTCCCACATGCCGCCGCCATCCGTCATACGGTTGCCGTCGAACGACACACTGCCGGCATCGGCCACGAGTCGGTTCGCGATGATGTTCAGCAATGTGCTTTTGCCGGCACCATTGCGCCCGAACAGACCATGTATCGCACCGCTCCGTAATTCCAGATTCACTCCGTTGAGCAGGGACGTTCCATGACGGCTCCTGCTCAGATCGCTGATGACCAGACTCATCGATAGGTCCTTCCGATGATGCGCTGTAGTTGTTCGCAGCTGATGCCAAGCGCCTTTGCCTGCGCGACGAGTTCGACGACCCGCGTGGTGAGCAGTTCCTCGCGTTTGGCGTCACGAGCCTTCTCCCGTGCTCCCGTGGTGACGAACATGCCAAGGCCGCGTCTTTTCTCCAGCAGACCCTGATCGACCAGGAGATTCATGCCTTTGAGCACCGTGGCGGGATTGATCGCATACGTGGACGAGATCTCGGTGGTGCTGGGCACCTGTTCGCCTTCCGCGAAGGCACCGGAGACGATAGCTTCGCTGATTTGTTCGGCCACCTGCCGGAACAATGGCGTCGTTCCCGAAAAATCGAATCGCATCCGACGCCTCCAGCCGCCTAGTCGGTTCAATATCAACGTCATCCACTCTAACCGTTGGTCTGCCGCGATGCGGCAACGAACAGCCGGCGAAGCATCTCTCAAGGACACGGCACACGTCATGCGCGTGCCTTGAAATAGGCGAACAACTGCCGTTCGCGGATCGTCATACCCCCAACCGCAGTCCCGGCAAGCATCCCGACCGACATGGCGCCCGGAACACGGCATAGCATCGCGACAACCGGCATCGCGTCACCGGATCCGGTCAATATGAGCGGCACAATCGCGACAACCGGCAGACATGCCACGCAAGACGCCGCCACCGTGGCCAGCGTCTCCAAAAACAGCTGCAGCAGCATCGCGGTTTTCGGATACCCCGCATGCAACGCGCTCGCTATCTCGATTCTGCGCATGCAAACCGATGCGAACCCCAACGCCATTGCGATGACGAACATCAACAGTGGCGCATACCGGGTGATGCGGGCATCGAAATCCGCCGGGCCAGGCATATGCGACCCCAGCATGGTATTGATCCGGCTGATTTTCGCATGCGGCGTTTCGTTGCTTCCACTCGTCCCGGCAGAGGTGGAGCTCGCAGCGGCGCCGACACCGGATTCGGCATCGGCGCGAATGGAGACACGCAGCAGGCTTTCGATACCGTCGGGAACCGGCCACGCACGGACCAGACAGGTGTCATAGGCCTTGGTATCGTTGCCGGGCGAGATAATCGCATAGCCGTATGTTGGTTGCCTTCCGTCGCTTGGCCAATCGAACGTCGCGGAAACACGCATGCGTGCGCCACCGACGAGCGGCAGCACCGTGCCGGCATGCGCGCCATACGTGCGCGCCACAGCCGTCGACATGATCACACCGGAATTGTCCTTCCGTATCCCTGTCGCCGCGAATACCTGCGCGACATGTGCGCTTGCCTCGTATGTCGGAATCTCGGTCGCGGGCAATGACGCGATGCGCACGCGGTCGGACGACTGCCGGAGGGCGGCGGCGCCCAACACTCCGTTCGCGGAACGCAGCCCTTCGCAGGCCGCGCCGTCGATTCCTCCCTGCAAAGTGATCGCATAGGTGGAGGCACCTGATTCCTTCCATTTCCAGGCGTCGCCGATCAACCCCGTCATCTGCGTCAGGTCTGCGCACATGCATGCGACCGCGCATATCGACAGCAGCAGCCAGATAAGCGCGCATCGGCTCGTACCAGTGGCGACGTTGCGCCAAGTCTCACGCAGCACCGCTTTCAACCGCATCGGTTTCATTGGTAATCCTCCAAATCGATGACATCGGTGGCGGCGTCGCGCGTGCGATGATCATGCGTGGCGACCACCACGATCATGCCCTGTCTTGACAACGCGCCCAGTCGCGCATTCACCGTATCCGCCGTATGTACATCGAGTTGCGCGGTCGGCTCATCGACCAGCAGCAGATCGGCGCCCGACGCCACGCCACGCGCCAGCATGAGCCGTTGAGCCTCTCCTCCGGACAGCTCCCGGTATTCGCTGGACGCGCGCTCTGCCAGACCGAACTGGGCAAGCAGCTCGCGCGCGCATGCCTCCGCCTGCGGCACATCCAACCCCCGCGCAAGATAAGGCAGAGTCACATGGTCGATCACGCTTCGGCGCGCCACTCCGATGGGATTTTGGAACACCCAGCTGGTTTTCCCGATGTTCAGCCGCTGAATGGATCCTTCCGACGGCTTCACCCATCCCGCCAGTATGGACAACAATGTGCTTTTGCCCGAACCGGAAGGCCCCACCAGCGCGTACACGCGATCGGGCCGCAGGTCAGCATTTAACGAACGGAACAGCCAAGTGTCTCCAGTGAATGTGTGCCCAACATCGCGCAACGTCACCAGTTTTCCCGGCGTCCGCTCATCATCCCCCTTCATCAGAGGACCCGTGGAATCAACGGGATCACTCATCGGCATGGTTTGCCTCCTTGCGGATTCGTGCGCACTTTGCCCAATGCCGCGCCGGAATCGACCGTGGCCATTGAGCGCCCCAAACGGGAGCCGATCACGGTGACCGCGACGGGCTTGCCATCGGACACCACGCAGGCCTGTTCATCATGTTGCGCGTAGAAAGCGGTGGGTGGCAGCGACCATACATCGATTGGAGTTTTTAGACGCCATTGCAGGGTGAAGGTCACATCCGACGCGCTCTCGGAGGACTCAGCTGTGCCGGACGCCTGCCGATAAGCGTTGCTGCCCAGCAATGCAGCCAGCGTCGACGAGTCGGTAATCACCGTCGTTTGTTGCGGCATGTCGACCATTCGACCGTCCACGTCAAGCACCCGATCTCCTGCGACCACCTCGTCCTGCGGCATGGTCACGGATACCGATTGCGATTGCGAATCGGTGGTCAACAGTTCGGATTTCACGTCGATTGATGCGCCGATGCCGGCAACGCAGGAACGGATCGTCACGGATTGCCCATCCAACCACACGTAAGCGTCTTTGGCTAGCGTCCACCCATTGTCCTTGACCAGCCGTGCCGCGCCGACGGTATCGGCGAGCGCATTGTATGCGAGAATCGTGTCCCAGGTCATCGCATCGCCGTCGGGGGCCGCATATCCAAGCCGTCGCAGCTCGGCGTTCAGCGCCGCCACGTCGCGGCCTCGCATACCGGACTGCAGGTCGCGGAACGGCGGAACGGCGGTATGCAACGACAGCAGCGGCACTTCATCCACTGCGATGAAGCTTGTTCCGGAATCGATGGTTTGTCCGGGCGCGCAACCATAGGCGGTAATGGTGCCCGATTTGGGCGAGGCCACGGTGCGCCCCGTTCCGGTATGGACCGTGACGGTGACGTCTCGAGCATCATCGAACCGGCTTTTCGCCGCAGTGATCGAGCCGGAGGCCGTTGAGGATCGCAACGATTGGGGTATGGCCGGTCGGACCAGCAGGAATCCGCATCCGACGCCTGCCGCCAATGCGATGACTATCAACAGCGCGACGACCGACATGGCCAATGGCTGACGTCGTCGCGTCGCCGACCGCCGCTTTCCATCCGCATCCGTCCGTCGGTTCCGAATATGCGACCATGCTCTGACGGGTGTTTTGCCGCCCGCCATCACAATGCCCCACATTGTTCGATGATGGCCGCTTTGCGTTTGTCGTAGGCGGGATTGTCCTTGAGGGCGTATTTGCCGATCAGGTCATCGAAGCTCGTTCCGCCGGATTCGCCCATCGTCGCCAGCTCGTCGTAGGCGTCGGCGGTCACGGAGTCGTCCACGATGCCGTGTTTTTTCAGGCAGGCCAGTGTCTTGTCGTTCTGCTGGCGCGCGAGTTGGTCGTTATCGACGTTCTCGGGATTCTCCTTGAGGCTCAGATACAGGTCGACGATGTTCTTGTATTGGGTCTCATTCTGGCAGGCTTCGTCAGCGGCATTGGTGGCGGCAATCTCATCTTCGCTCAAGTTGCGCTTGTCAAGCGCGTCGTCTCCGTAGGACGGGCTGATCGACCCACCGGGGTATCGCGCCTCGCCGGTGTCCACTGTGATGCCTTTCGAGGTCAGGCATTGCGCGTAGCTGGAACCGAGCTGGACCAACTCCTCTTCCGTGATTTTGCCGTCCTCGAGAATCTGGGCGGCTTCAGTGCTACCGGAGTTCTTGATTTTTGCGATTTCGTCCCGATACGACGCGTCCGCGGCGTTGGCGTCCGCATCGCCGCTGATGGCGGACGCCTGGCCCCGTGACGACTGCTCTTGCTTCCGATCTCCTGCCGTGCCGCACGCGCCCAACGATATGCTCAAAGCAAGAACCGTCAGTATTGTCACGATTCGCCGTGGCCGTTGCATCCCGTGGCTTTGATATGTTCCATGCGTCATCGCAGTCCCCCGATCATGAACATCCGGTCATGCCGGACCATCCATCCTGTTGGTTACATGGTTAGTTACATAACTAACTAACCATGTAACCAACAATATCGACCGACACGCAATCGGTCAAATCGTTATAGAAAAGAGACGCACCACGAATATGCGAGACTGTATGGCGCGCACGGATGAGGCATGCGGAGCGACACCTACAGCGAGGCGGCCTGCACCAATCGCTTGGTGTACTCGTCCTGCGGATGGCCCAGCACCTGGTCCGTCGGGCCGACTTCGACCGCGCGCCCGTCGTGCAGGACCAGAATGCGGTCCGCGATGTGCTGCACCACGCCCAGATCGTGGGACACCATGATGATCGCCATATCGGGCTGCGATTCGCGAATCGCGGCGAACGCGTCGAGGATGCGCACCCGCGCGGCCACGTCGATGGCGCTCATCGGCTCGTCGGCGAGCAGCACCTTCGGCCCGTCCACGATGGCGCGGGCGATCGCGGCGCGCTGCGCCTGCCCTCCGGACAGGTCGACAGGGAAACGGTTGGCGAACGTTCCCGGATCGAGGCTCACCATTTCCAGCACTTCGGTCACACGTTCCGCGACGCGTTCCCGTGGCCAATCCGGATGATGCATGCGCAATGGCTCGCCTATGGATCGGCCGATGCGCCATCGCGGATCCAACGAATCGAACGGGCTCTGGAACACCAATCCGGACTGCAGGCGCAGACTGTGCGCCACGTCGCCACGGACCGGCTCGCCGCAGTATTCGACGCTGCCGCCGTCCGCGGATTCGAACCCCAGCAGCACGCGGGTCAGCGTGGTCTTGCCCGACCCGGAGCCGCCGATCACGGCGAGGCACTCCCCCGCCCGTACATCCGCATCCACGCCGAACAGCACCTGACGGCGGTCATGTTTCGCGCCATACCATTTGTCGAGGCCGCGGCCGCGCAGCACCATTCCTTCGTTCACGTCAGTCATGGTCCGCCTCCTTTTGCGCGGGATTCCGCACGGATTCCCGCCCGGCATCCTGCCCTGCGTGCAACGACAACGCGCGGGCCGACCGGACCAGCCTGCGTCCCGCGTCGGTGCGCGGTTGGTCCAGAAGCGCGTCCGTATCGCCGGATTCCGCGATCCGCCCGCATTCAAGCACATAACAGCGTGTGGTGGCCCTGTTCAGCACCGCGAAATCGTGCGTGATGAACAGCATCGACGCGCCCGATTCGTCCACCAGCGACGTGAGCAGGTCCACGATCTGCCGTTGCGTGATCGAATCCAACGCGGTGGTCGGCTCGTCGGCGATGATCAGCCGCGGCGAAGTGACAAGCGCCGTGGCGATGCCGACACGCTGCCGTTGGCCGCCCGACAGTTCATGCGGGTATTTCACCAGCACGTCCTCGCCGAGGCCGACCTTGGCAAGCACCGCTGCGACGCGTTCCGACCGTTCGGCGAGCGACAGATCGTAATGCAGGTACAGCGGAAGACCGACCTGCTGCGCCACGGTCATCACCGGATTCAACGCGGCGGACGGATTCTGGAACACCATGCCCACGTACTGTCCGCGCAGGTCGGCGACCGCTGCGTCCGACGCGCCGACAATCTGCGTACCACCCAATTCGACGCTGCCCGTCACCTGTGCGGTCGCCGGCAGCAGACCCATCATGGCACGGGCGATCATCGATTTGCCGGAACCGGACGAGCCGACCAAGCCGACACGTTCGCCGTCGGCGATGTCCAAATCGACATCATCGACGATCGGCTTGCCGTTGATGGCGATGTTCAGATGACGTATGACGGCGCTCATGCGGCCTCCCTCAACGCGGGATTGGTTAGCGGATCGAGCGCGTCGCGCAACGCGTCGCCGAACAGGTTCAACGCGACCACCACCATCGTGACGACCAGGCCGGGCCATAGGACGGCCATGGGATAGATGCTGATGAATTTCACGGACGTGGACAGCGAATGCCCCCAACTGGGCACGCCGGCTCCGACGCCGACGCCCAGATACGTGAGTCCCGCCTCCGCCAGCAGCGAGGTGCCGGCGCTCATGGACAGCTGCACGCACAATACCGGCAGCGTGTTCGGCACGATATGCGTGAAGAACACGCGGACGGAGCTTGCCCCCGACCATAATGCCGATTCGACGTATGCCGAACGTGCGGCGAGCAGTGCGGAGGGCCGTAGGATGCGTGCCAGGTTCAGCCCGTACGCGCAACCGCAGGCAGCCACGACCACTGCTGCGGACGCGCCGAACGGCACAGTGAGGATCAACGCGATCAGTACCGTCGGAATGGAGATCAGCGCGTCGACCACCACCACCGACGTGGACGCGAGCGCACCGGAACGCGATACCATGGCTGCGACCAGCAGCAGGCCGATCGCGGCCGCGACGATGACAGTGAGCACGGCGATCATGAGATTCGTGCGGGAGCCGGCCATCAGCCAGCTCAGCACGTCCGCGCCGGTGCCGTCGGTACCCAATAGGTGCGCTGCGGATGGGGAGGCCCACGCGTTGAATCCGTTGGTGTCGAGCAGCGAATACGGCGTCCATACGAGGGACAGTACGGATACGAGCAGCCATGCTCCGATGACGATCAGCGCGTATTTGCCGCCGGCCTTGGCCCAGATGGTCGAAAGCACGGTTTTCATGGTGGCAGCGGATGTCACGTCGATGACGGATCGCATGGGTCTCGACGTAGTTTGCGCGGACGACGCCGGTTGCGAGGATGGTGCGGGTTTCGATGCGTTCATGCTTCCGCCTTTCCCGAAACGACGCCGGAATGTTTCAACCGCGGGTCGAGCGCGCGGTGCGTCAGATCGACCACGAGACCCAGCAGCAGGAAGAACGCGGCCAGCAGGAACAGTTCGCTTTGCACTGCGATCAGGTCGCGGTTGCCGACGTCGGTGACCAGCATGGCGCCAAGACCCGGCAGGGCGAACAGGTTTTCCACCACCATCACGCCGGTGATCATTTGCGCGAAGGTCAGGCCGACCACCGACACCAGTTGCGCAGTGGCCAGACGCAACGCCACGCGCAATACCGCCTGTTTGCGGGTCATGCCGCAGGCCATGGCCATGTCCACCGCCTGCGATGAGGCCATATCCCCCACTGCGGCACGCGTGTAGCGCATGATGGACGCGCCGGCTGTGATGCCGGTGGTGAGCGCCGGCAGCAGCAGACAGGACAGGGCCTTCCCCGGCGTGGCCCAGCCGGTGTCGGGGAAGCCTTGCGCGGGCAGCAATCCCAACAGTCCCGTGCCACGGGAGAACAGCAGGATCAGCAGTAGGCCGCCCCACAATGCGGGCACCGCGCCGCCCACGATCGCAATGCCGTGGAACAGGCCGCGCAGCCGCGGATTGCGTGTCAGGACGGCCGCGCAGCCAAGCGGCAGGCCGATCGCCAGCGCGATCAGCAGGCTCAGCACAATCAGAGGGAACGTTACGGCGGCGCGCATGGCGATCTGCCGCGCGACCGGCCGTCCGCCGACTGCGGACACGCCGAGGTCGCCATGCAGCATGCCCGCCATCCAATCGCCATATTGTGCGACGAGCGGCTTGTCCAAGCCGAATTCGGCGCGCAGCGACGCAATGCGTTCGGGGGTGGCGTTCGTGCCGGCGATGACCGCGGCGACGTCTCCCGGCAATACGCGCAGCATCACGAACACCAGCGCGGACAGGCCCACCAAAGCCGCTACGAACAGCGCCAGCCGCTTTCCCACGAATCGCATGGAAATACCGTTCCCTTACTTATTCTTGGAGATCCGCCACAATGGCAGCACCGTCTGGCTGAGCTTGCTGGGGAAGCCCTGCACGTGCTTGTTGACGGCCACCGTCACGCGGTAGCCGAACAGCCAGTCCGCCGGCGCGTCCTCGCTTACGGCCTTCGCCGCCTGCTTCAGGTATTTCGCGCTGTCGGCCTCGTCGGTGGCCTCCAAAGCCTTGGCGTACAGTTTCTGCGCCTGCTTGCCGTCGTAATGGTAGTAGTAGTCCGGCGTGGTCCACTTGTAGAAGTCGTGGCTTTCGGCGTGGTCCACCAATGACAGCTCGTAGTCGCCGTTGGCGTGCACGTTCTGCAGCCATGTGGAGAATTCCACATAGTCGATCTTCAAATCGATGCCGATTTTGGCGAGCTGGCTCTTGAGCTGGTCGCCCAGTTCGGTGCCGTACGTGTTGGCGTAGGTGAGGGTGAGCCGCAACGGCTTGTCGGTGGAATATCCGGCTTCCTTCATAAGTTCCTTGGCCTTGTCCACGTTGTACGGGTACAGGCCGGTCAGGTCCTCGTAACCGGGGTCGACGGACGGGATCGGACCGCCGAGCGCGTAGTCGACGTTGCCTCGGGAGGCGATGATCTCCTTGTGGTTGATGGCGTAGCGGATGGCCTGGCGGACGCGCTTGTCCTTGAGTTTGGCGTTCGTGCAGTTGAAGGCGAGGACGAACTTGTCGCTGCCGTCGGCCGCGGACACCGTGTATGTGCTGGCATCCAATGATTTGGCGAGCGTGGCGTTCACCGGGGAAAGCACGTCGACGTCACCGCTTTTCAGCGCGTTGACCGCTGCGTTGTCGTCGGTGAGGAAGCGGATCACCACGTTCTGGGTGGCGGGCTTGTGCGCGGTTCCCCAATATTTCGCATTGGCTTTGAGCACCATTTTGCTGGCCGAGTCGAAGGATTCGACGGTATACGGGCCGGAGCCGACCGCTTCGGTTTTCGCGTTGTATTTGGCGTTTTTGTCGAACACGAGGCCAGGACGTCCGGTCAGATACCACAGCAGGTTGGAGTCGGGGGTGGAAAGGGTGAGCTTGACCGTGTTGGCGTCCACCGCTTCGGCCTTGTCGAGGCTGGCCACCTGGTTGGCGTTGTAGTACTGCTTCTCCTTGAGCTGGTTGATGGACCAGGCCACGTCGTCGGCGTCGAGCTTGTCGCCGTTGGAGAAGGTCATGTTCTGGTTGAGATGGAAGGTGTAGGTCTTGCCGTCCTTGGAGATGCCCCAGGATTTCGCGAGGCCCGGCTGCACTTTGTTGTCGGAGTCGCGCGACAGCAGCGCTTCGTAGACGTTGCCGATCAGCACCTGTTCGATGGCCGATCCGGACTGGTGGCGGATGTCGAGGCTGACCGGGGCGAGTTTGAGCCCGATGGTGACGGTGTCGGCTTTAGTTACGCCGGAAGTGTTCGCGTCATCGTTTTTGCCGCGCGTCACTGCAATGGCGACGATCACCGCGACGGCGGCGATGATGGCGATCAACGCGATAAGCCACTTCTTCGGGCCTTGCGATTTCGCGCCGTTCGACGATTTCGCACGCGCGTTCAGCGTGGCGTCGGTGCTTGCCGTGGACTGCGGCTGCTGTTCGTTCTCCTGTTTGGTTGCGTCGGCTTCGCCGTGCGCACCGGTAGGTGACGACATGGGATTTCTCCTCTTCGTATTTTCGATTATGTGTTGTGATTGCGGTTGACCGCCTGCGTGAGGTCGATCACCACGGCCTGATTCTACCGTCCGCCATACCCGCGGCCCGTTCGGATTCGCCCGCAAAGCGCGCGGAGGCTTCGGCCCGGTTATATACTTGACGCAGTCGCGGCAGGTCACAACGAGAAGGACGGTTGATCCATGGCGCATATTCTTTTGGGGGTCACCGGCAGCATCGCCGCGTTCAAGGCCTGCCATCTCGCCTCCGATTGGAGCAAGCAGGGGCATGAGGTGCGTGTGGTGATGACCGCCGCCGCACAGGAGTTCGTCACTCCCCTGACGTTCAGTTCCCTCACCCACACGCCGACACGCACGTCCATGTTCGCCGCCGGACATCGTCCCGGCGCTACGGCCGACGTGGCACCCGGACCGGACGGTCCGCTGCAGATCAGCCACGTGGCCGACGCGAAGTGGGCGAATCTGCTGGCAGTCGCTCCGGCGAGCGCCGATATCATCGCGAAAATCGCCTGCGGCATCGCCGATGACCAGCTGACCAGCACCATACTCGCGTACGACAAGGGACCGAAGATCCTGTGCCCCGCCATGAACGTGCATATGTATGAAAACGCCGTGACGCAACGCAATCTCAATACCTGCCGTGAGCTCGGTTGGACAATCGTGGAGCCGGAAAGCGGCATGCTGGCCTGCGGCGACGCCGGCAAGGGACGTATGGAGGAGCCGGCACGCATCGAAACGGCGGTGAAAGCGCTGCTGCTTGCGAATCGTCCGGACGGCGAGCTGCCGCTTAAGGGACTTGCCGTGCTCGTCACCGCCGGCCCGACGCAGGAGCCGCTTGATCCGGTGCGGTTCCTCACCAACCATTCCACCGGCAAGATGGGGTATGCCTTGG
>OGOZ01001317.1_pt1 | contig 14088 bp, 10 predicted proteins | sample 1552801 | NCBI WGS metagenome assembly OGOZ01 (sample SAMEA2580196, study PRJEB22360) | human gut metagenome | biome: human gut; feature: human-associated habitat; material: faeces | place: Denmark | collected 2008/2010
ACAAGAATAGGCAGGCATTCATGCGTAAAGCCAAGATCGTAGATACCATCGGTCCAGCCACCGAGTCCCTGGAAGGCATCACCAGCCTTGTCGAGGCGGGTATGGACGTCGCTCGTCTGAACCGCTCCCACGGCACCCCGGAAGACCATCTCAAGGTCTATAACAATCTTCGTGCCGCCGCCAAGGCCACCGGCCGCAACGTTGCCGCCCTGGTCGACCTGCAGGGTCCGAAGATCCGCTGCGGTTGGTTTAAGAAGAACGCCGACGGCGAGGACAAGGTTCAGCTGACCGAAGGTCAGGAATTCATCATCACCACCGACGACATCGAAGGCGACGAGCACGTCACCTCCACCACTTTCAAGGGTCTGCCGGGCGACTGCCATGTCGGCGATCCGATCCTGATCGACGATGGCAAGGTCCGTCTGGAGGTCACCAAGGTCGAGGGCAACAACGTGTACACCAAGGTCGTCGTGGCCGGCCCCGTGTCCAGCCACAAGGGCATCAACCTTCCGGGCGTCGCCGTGTCCCTGCCGGCGCTGACCGAGAAGGATGAGGAGGATCTGCGCTGGGCCATTCGCACCGGCGCCGACATCATCGCCATGTCCTTCGTGCGTTTCGCCACCGATATCGACCGCGCCCACGAGATCATGGACGAGGAAGGCCGTCGCATCCCGGTCGTCGCCAAGATTGAGAAGCCGCAGGCTCTGGAGAACCTCGAGGAGATCGTGAAGGCCTTCGATGGCATCATGGTCGCCCGTGGCGATATGGCCGTCGAGTGCCCGCTGGAAGAGGTGCCGCTGGCCACCAAGCGTTGCATCGAGCTGGCCCGCCAGTACGCCAAGCCGGTCATCGTGGCCACCGAGGTTCTGGGCTCCATGGTGAGCTCCCCGGTTCCGACCCGTGCAGAGGCCTCCGACTGCGCCAACGCCGTCCTCGACGGCGCCGACGCCACCATGACCTCCAACGAGACCGCTGTCGGCAAGTATCCGGCAGTCACCGTGAACACCATGAGCCGCATCTCCACGTTCGCCACCGAGCATGGTTTCGACCGTATCCCGGAGCTGAAGAACCTGGATATGTCCTCCACCGGCGCCGTTTCCTCCGCCGCCGTCGATCTGGCCGAGAAGCTCAACGCCAAGGCCATCGTCGCCTACACCCAGACCGGTTCCACCGTGCATCGCGTGTCCCGCGAACGTCCGGCCACCCCGATCTACGGTATCACCAACAACGAGCACACCTACCACTGGCTGGCTCTGTCTTGGGGCACCGAATCCTTCTTGGTCGACGAGGATTACCATGACAAGTCCCGCAAGGATCTCATGGTCTTCACCGACAAGGTTCTGAAGGACGCCGGCAAGGTCGTCGACGGCGACAAGATCGTCGTGCTGAGCTCCGCTCAGGGCGAGCATCAGCCGGGCCGCACCGACTCCATCTACGTCCACACCGTTGGTGCCTGCGACTGAGATTGAGATGCCGCTTTAGACGGCTGTCCAACGGGTCTCCCGTCGAATTTCCGACGGGAGACCCGTTTGTTTGTACGACATGCCGTGACAACGCCGTGGATTTGCCATGGACCATGATGCTGTGCTATCCTGCCATAGTTGCGTGCAAGCCCTCGTATCCCAATTGGTAGAGGAAGCAGCCTCAAAATCTGCGCAGTGTGGGTTCGAGTCCCACCGAGGGCACGTAAGAAATCAATATCAATCCAGGCCCAGGTTGGGGCACGTTAGGCCGGCTTTGGGCGTGACAGTGGAAAGAGACCGACATGGCTGCAGAGAAGACCGCGGAACCGGATGAAGTGCTCACCGATGAGGAGCTCCAGGCTGCCGCGGAACCAGGACAGGAATCCACTGAAGGCAAGGCGTCCGGCCAGCGCACAGTCGTCGTTGCCGAAGATGAATCCGTGAACCGTATGGATCTGGTGGCCATGCTGGAAGACAATGGCTATGAGGTTGTGGGCGAGGCCGCTAATGGCGAGGAAGCCGTCGAACTGACCCGCAAGTTCCGTCCGAGCGTGGTGTGCATGGATGTCAAGATGCCTCGTATGGATGGCATCGAAGCCGCGGGCATCATCTGCGACGAGAATATCGCCCCTGTAGTCATGCTGACCGCGTTCTCTCAGTCCGATCTGGTCAAGAAGGCCACCGGTGCCGGTGCCATGGCCTATGTCACCAAGCCGTATGAGGAATCCAAGCTGCTGCCGGCTCTGGAAGTGGCCATGGGTCGATTCGCTGAGATCAACGACCTGTTGGACAATGTCGAACGCAGCGAATCCAAGTTGCAGGAGACCGAGGAACAGCTCAAGAAGACGGAAGAGCAGCTCAAGAAGGCCGAGGAGACGCTTGAGGAGCGCAAGCTTGTCGACCGCGCCAAGGGTCTGTTGATGGACAAGGCGGACTTCTCCGAGCAGGGAGCCTTCCGTTGGATTCAGAAGACCTCCATGGACCAGCGTATCCCGAAGAAGCGTCTGGCCATGGCCATCATCGCCAAGTACGGCGAGCAGAAGTCGGAAGCAGAGGATGAGCGCTAACACACCAGCTGTGGCAGGCACTTCACGCGGAACGCTATTGGTCGTCGACGGCCATTCCTTGGCGTTCCGCGCTTTTTTTGCCCTGCCTGTAGAGAATTTCAGCACGTCCGAAGGCCAGGCCACCAATGCGGTCTGGGGATTCGCGACCATGCTTTCGCAGGTGATCGATACCGAGCATCCCGACCATCTTGCTGTCGCCTTTGACGTGAAAGGCGGCACGTTCCGCAACCAGATGCTGCCGCAATACAAGGGAACGCGCGATGCGGCCCCCGAGGATCTGCTTTCTCAGCTTCCGTTGATTCAGCAGATGCTGAAGGCCCTTGGAGTCACGTTCATCGAGAAACCCGGATTTGAAGGCGATGACGTGATCGGCACACTCGCCAGCATGGGCGATCAGGCCGGTTACCGGACATTGGTTCTGTCGGGAGACCGTGATGCGTTCCAGCTCATCAACGACAACATCACCGTGCTGTATCCGGGACACCACTTCAAGGATCTGAAGCATATGACCCCCGAGGCGGTGGAGGAGAAGTACCATGTGACGCCGGCCCAATATCCCGATCTGGCTGCGTTGCGAGGCGAGACGGCCGACAACATCCCCGGCGTGCCGGGAGTGGGTGACGGGTTCGCGGCCAAATGGATCAACCAATACGGTGGTCTTGATCAGATCATCGAGCATGCCGACGAAATCGGCGGGAAAAAGGGCGAAGCCCTGAGGGAGAACATCGAGCAGGTCAAGCTGAACCGTTCCGTGAACGCGCTGGTTCGTGACCTCGATCTTGGCGTGACGGTGTCGGATCTGACCTTCGGACAGGTCGACGCCAACCAGCTTGACATCTTGTTCACCAAGCTTGAATTCGGTGTCAGAACCAAGAACCGTGTGTTGAGGACGTTCAATGCCGGCAAGGCGTCCGAGGTCGTGAGGGAGGCCAGCAGGCTCGAGCTGCCGCATGTGGAAATCATCGACGGTCCGAATGAGCTTGAATCCTGGGTTCAGGCGCATCTTCCCGAACCACAGGAACACGCGCATGATCGGCATGAGCGGATCGGCATGACGTCGTCGCTCGGTTTCGAGATCGATGCGGAGGACCGTTGCTCGGATATGATGGCGCGGTCGTGGATCCTTCATGCGGAAGGCGTGTCAAAACCCGGGAATGCGTCACTCTCGACGGTGATGATCGCCTCGCATGGCGAGGCCGCCCGAATCAACACGTTCGACGAGGACATGCTGCGGTGCCTGCAGCGAATTCTTGACCGCTACCATCGGTCCATGGTGACGCACGGCTATAAAGAGCAGTCGCATCTGCTTGGCAGCGTCGGCGTGGAGCTTCCCGAACCACTGTTCGACACCAAGCTCGCAGGTTATCTAGCTCATCCCGATTTCCATGCCGATACCTTGGAACAGGCGGCTGCACACTTCCTGGATCTGCATGTCGAGGCGCAGGACGATGGCGCGACGCAGGGGACATTGGATTTTGACGAGCCGGAAGGCTCCGATTCCAAGGACGATGAGAAGCTGTCGGCCCATGTCGCAATCGTGGGGCTTCTGGCCGATTATCTTTCCGGAGTCCTGGATGAGCGGAAGCAGTTCGGTCTGTTGGAATCCATCGAGATTCCGGTTTCCCATGTCCTGCACGGCATGGAGCAGGTGGGCGCGCAGGTGGATATGACGCGTCTGGAGCAGATGCGCGAACAACTTGCCACGGATGCCAATCAGGCGCAGGAAACCGCTTGGCGGTTCGCGGGCGAGCGTGTGAACCTGCAGAGTCCCAAGCAGCTCCGGAAGATTCTGTTCGAGGACATGGGGCTGAAGCCGACGAAGAAGACTAAGTCTGGCTCGTACACCACCAATGCCGCGGCGTTGCAGACGCTGCGGGACCGTTCGTATGACAACGACCGCGCATGCCAGTTCCTCGATGCGCTGCTTTTGCACCGGGAAAAGAACAAGCTCAAGCAGATCGTGCAGACGCTGATAGACGCCACGAACAGGCATGATGGGCGCATCCACACCACATTCGAGCAGACTGTGGCCGCCACTGGGCGGTTGAGCTCCGTCGATCCGAATCTGCAGAACATTCCGAACAGGGATCCCGCAGGACGCGAGATACGTTCCGCGTTCGTACCGGGGGAGGGATTCGAATCTCTGCTCAGCTCCGATTACTCGCAGGTCGAGTTGCGCATCATGGCCGACCTTTCCGGGGACGAGGCTTTGATAGAGGCCTTCCGCTCCGGCAAGGACTTCCACAAATACGTGGCAAGCCTGGTCTACGGCATCCCCGTCGAGGACATCACCTCCGACCAGCGAAGCCACGTCAAGGCGATGAGCTACGGACTCGCCTATGGTTTGAGCACGTATGGGCTCGCACAACAGCTCAAAATCAAGCCCAAGGAAGCCGAATCGTTGAAGAACCAATATTTCGCGACCTTCGGCAAGGTCCATGAATATCTTGAATCGCTGGTCTCGTCAGCACGTGAGAACGGATATACCGAAACCATTTTCGGCAGACGCAGGTATTTCCCGGGTCTCAAATCGCCGAACCGCGCCATACGCGACGCGGCCGAGCGAGCCGCGTTGAACGCGCCGATCCAGGGGTCGGCGGCCGACATCATGAAGATCGCCATGATCCGCGCATACGGCTCGCTGCAGGAGGAGAAACTCAATAGCCGCATCATTCTGCAGATTCATGACGAACTTGTGGTGGAGGTCGCTCCGGGCGAGGCCGAGAAGGTCACCGCTTTGGTGAAGGACGCCATGGAACATGCCGTCACCATGGCGGTTCCGTTGGACGTGTCCACGGGCATAGGATCCGATTGGCAGCTGGCCGCCCATTGATCCGTTCGTATGTAGCGGATGTCGGCTTGATACGCGGAATGAAGGAAGGCAGATAAATGGCAACGTTGAAGCAGGTGGTGGATGTACTGGAGAAGCTGTATCCGCTGAAATATGCGGAACAGTGGGACGAGCCTGGGCTTATCGTGGGCGATCTCCGCCATGATGTGCGCAACATCGCTTTCGCGGCCGACCCGTCCATGGCGGTGGTCGATCAGGCGATTGCTGATGGCGTCGATTTGCTGATCTGCCATCATCCGCTGTTCTTCCGTTCCGTGCATGCGGTGTCCGGACTGGGATTCCGGGGCGAGATCGTGCGCAAGCTCAATCTCGCCGGTTGCGCGTTGTGGGTCGGGCATACCAATGCGGATGCCGCCTATCGAGGGGTCGCCATGGCCGCGGCCGACGCGTTCGGATTGATCGACCAGCATCCACTGGTGCCCATCGACGATCCGAAGGCCGAACATCCGGTCGGACTGGGACGTGTCGGGCGGCTGCCGAAGCCCATGGCGTTGCGTGATTTCGCGCAGCGCATAGCCGATGCGCTGCCATATACCGAGCTGGGCGTGCAGGTGTGTGGCGACCTGGACGCGCCGATCGGCACGGTGGCGGTTCTGCCGGGTTCTGGCGACTCCCTGTTCGACGAGGTTCGCGCGGCGGGCGCTGACGTGTACGTGACCAGCGACCTCCGTCACCATCCGGTGACCGACGCCATAGAGCAGGCGCGTTATGAGGCGTCCATGCGTGCCGACGGAGTCGAAATCGGACAGGGGGATCCGCAGATTCGTCCGATGTTCGTCAACACGCCCCATAGCGCCATCGAATCCATATGGTTCCAATACGCCATGGGCGACGTTCCCCGGGCGGTGTCCGAGGCTACCGGCGACATTCCGACCGTTCGCTGGATTTCCATGAACACCGATCCGTGGAATCTGGTGCTGCCATCCTGCGGACAGGAGCGTTGAGGACGATGTCCGATATGACCGGCGTGGATATGTCATTGGACGAATCCGGTGATGGCGTGGACATGACCAAGCCAGCCACGGTGCTTAGCAGCGAGCATGTGTACCAAGGCGCGATCTTCGGCGTCGAGGACATGAGGATCGCGTTGCCGATGCGCGGCGGCGGACGGACCGTGATCCGTCGACAGGTGATGCGCCATGCGCCCTGCGTGGTCATGCTGGTGCATGATTGCTCCACAGACCGGTATCTGCTTGAACGGGAGTATCGCGTCGGTTGTGATGCGTTCGCCTACGGCCTGCCGGCGGGACTCATCGATGACGGCGAGGACGTCGACGCCGCGGCCCTCAGGGAGCTCCGGGAGGAGACCGGCGTGGAGCCGGAAGGCGCAGACGGCTGCGTCATTGACCATGTGGGGAGTTTCTACTCATCCGAAGGCATGACCGACGAATTGGCGAACATCATGGTGATGCATCTTCATCGGTGGCACAAAGGGGAGAAACATTTCGACAGCGACGAGCACGTCGAATCGGCCTGGGTCTCATGGGAACAGGTGAAAGGCACGCGTATCACGGCGTCCAATTCGATAATCGCCATCCTGCATGAGGAGATCCGCAGGATACAGCGACGATAGCGTCGGGCGGATCCCGAATTGTAAAAACAATCGTCGGAATGGTGGAAATGACGGATTCGTCCGGCAAAACGTGCGATACTTGAATCATGCAAATCAGACCTGGATCGATGTATCCACTCGGCGCAAGCTATGACGGCGCCGGCGTGAATTTCGCTCTTTTCTCCCAAGTGGCGCAGAAGGTCGAGCTCTGCCTCTTCGATGAGGAAGACCACGAGACCCGAGTGGAAATGACGGAGCAGAACTCCTACGTATGGCACAACTATCTGCCTGGCATACAACCCGGTCAACGATATGGGTACCGCGTGTACGGTCCGTACGACCCGATGAAGGGGCTGCGGTGCAATCCGAACAAGCTGCTGCTCGATCCGTACGCCAAGGCCATCGAAGGCAACATTGACGGCGATGAAAGCCTGTATTCGTATTGGTTCAAAAGCCCCGACGACGTGAACAACATGAACACGCTGGATTCCGCGGCCCATACCATGAAATCCGCCGTGATCAATCCGTATTTCGATTGGGGCAACGACCAGCATCCTAACATCTCATACCACGATTCGGTGATTTACGAGGCTCACGTGCGGGGCATGACCAACCTCAACCTGGACGTGCCTCCGGATATCCGTGGAACCTATGCGGGGCTCGCGTATCCTTCGGTTATCGAGTATCTGAAGAAGCTTGGCGTCACCGCCATAGAGCTTATGCCGATACACCAGTTCGTCAACGACAGCTTTCTGCAGGAAAAGGGACTGAGCAACTACTGGGGGTACAACACCATCGGCTTCTTCGCGCCGCATAACGCATACTCCAGCTCCGGAGAACGCGGCGAGCAGGTCAACGAATTCAAATCCATGGTGAAGGCCTACCATCGGGCCGGCATGGAAGTCATTCTTGATGTGGTGTACAACCATACCGCCGAAGGCAACAACCTCGGTCCGACGCTGAGCTTCAAAGGTATCGACAACGGCGCCTACTATCGTCTGGTCGACAACGACCGCCGCCATTACTTTGACACGACCGGCACCGGCAACTCCCTACTGATGCGCTCGCCGCATGCGTTGCAGCTCATCACCGACAGCCTGCGCTATTGGGTCACGGAAATGCACGTCGACGGCTTCCGGTTCGATTTGGCGGCCACATTGGCCCGACAGTTCCAGGAGGTCGACAAGCTGTCGGCGTTCTTCGACATCGTCGAGCAGGATCCGGTCATCTCTCGCGTCAAGCTTATCGCCGAACCGTGGGATCTGGGCTCCGGAGGCTATCAGGTGGGTGGTTTCCCGTCCAGCTGGTCCGAATGGAACGGCCGGTATCGCGATTGCGTGCGTGATTTCTGGCGTTCGCAACCGTCCACGTTGCCGGAATTCGCCAGCCGCCTCATGGGCAGCTCCGACCTGTATCAGATGAATGGTCGCCGTCCTGTGGCCTCCGTGAACTTCATCACCGCGCATGATGGTTTTACCATGAACGATCTCGTGAGTTACAACGAGAAGCACAATGAGGCCAATGGCGAGGACAACAGGGACGGCGAAAGCAACAACCGTTCTTGGAACTGCGGAGTGGAGGGTCCGACGACCATCAAGGACGTCAACGACCTGCGCCAGCAGCAGATGCGCAACATGTTCGCCACGCTGCTGTGCAGCCAGGGCATTCCGATGATCTGCGGCGGTGACGAGGTGGGGCGTACCCAGCAGGGCAACAACAACGCCTACTGCCAGGACAACGCCATTTCATGGACGAATTGGGATCTTGACGATGACCAGAAGGATCTTCTCGCATTCGTTTCAAAAATGATCCACCTGCGTCTCGAACATCCCGTGCTGCATCGCCGTCGTTTCTTCACTGGACGCGAGCCAGGCGATCCCGCCGACAAGATTCCACAGGTCGAATGGATGGATCACAACGGTTCCATCATGGATATGGAGGATTGGTCCAACACCCATGCCTTCTCGGTGATGATCTATCTGAACGGTTCCGACATTCCTGAGTCCGATTGGTATGGCAATCAGATGGTGGATAACGATTTCATCCTGATTTTCAACGCGCACTACGAGCCGATTATGTTCACCTTGCCGGACGAGCGGTACGGCAAGAAATGGCGGCTTGTGGTCGACACCCATAATCCGAAGGGGCCGGAACTCAATTATGAGGCGGGCTTCGCGATCACCGCGCAGTCGAGAAGCTTCCTGTTGCTGATGAGCGATAAGAAGCCGAATGCCAAGAACTACGATTTCTGACGGTCGAGTGTGCGATTCGATGGGGAAGGGTCATCCGTTCGGATGTCCCTTCCTTTTTGTTTTCGCGTTTTCTTGCAGAAGGTCAGACTTCCGAGGCGAGTCGCGAGGAGGTTTCAGGAACGGTTTCACTGACTTCGGCGAGATCTTCGACGGAGTGTGGATGCTTGGTCTGTGTCAGAATGAGCTGCGTCTGCACGCGGTCGGCCTCGATTGCCGCGATTTGTCGTGAGAAGATGATGAACCAGCCTAGGAACATCATGCCGGCGAGCGCTTCGACGTTCGTCAGGGTGTTGCGCCCGGACAGCCATTGGAAGCCCGCGAATGCGCCTATCACAATGGCAAGATCGGAGATCACGTACACGACTTTAGAAAGTTGCGGCGCGAGCCAAGGCAGTGCGATCATTAGCACGCTCATCAGACAGGGCAGCCCTCGGGCGAACACATTGTGCAGAATCGGATGCGGGGTATATCGGAATGCGCCGATGCCAACAAAGGCGATTCCCGCAAGCGTCAGCATGATTGACAGCAGGAGGATTCTGATTCTGAAATGTTTCGGCGTGTCCTCCCTGTCGTCCGGTGAGAGGTACTGCATTTGCAGCCGATGTGTGGTGATGAGTTCGGAGATCGCGAAGTAGCTGATGATGACGATGCAGATGCCGGCTAGCATCAATGTCGAATTGAACATGCGTGCTGCGAATGTGGTGCGGTCGCCCAGCTGGGAGAAATTATTGTTGTACCAGTAGGGGTCGTCGGACGTCAGCCCTGCGATGCTGACGCCGGAAACCACGAAGAATGGCAGTAGGGATGCGATGGTTTTGGCGTTCATCAACTCCGCCTGGACGAATGTGACATATCCGACGACTCCTGAGATCGCGGAGCAGAGTACAGCCAGATATCCTTTCAGCGTACGCAGTCCCATCATGTCGCTGGCGATGGAAAGCATCATGAACGCTGTGACGAAGATGGTCGACGCATAGACCACCGACAGGGCAAATATTTCGAAGATTCGACGAATCGGAATGGTCCAGCCGCGTTTCAACGTCATCGAACGTGAATTGCGGATGTATCCCAAGCAGAATGAGATGACTCCGCATCCCGCGGTGATTCCCGCGCATACGGTGAACAGACGTTGGGTGACACGCCAGATGGCGGGAGCGAACTGCAGGTACAGATTCATGGCTATCCATGCGAGAGCGGCGCATGCCATGAAGGAGATGATGCCCGACGATTCGGCCTGCTGATGACGTCCCATGAACGTTCCTTCCGACAACCGACATTCTAGTCTGACGTTGTCCTACCATACGCTACAATGGAAACTCGTGTTCATCCTTCGCATGCGGACGGGAATCATATCCGTGTGGGAAGAATGCATGAACGGGCTGTAGCGCAGTTTGGTAGCGCGTCTGCTTTGGGAGCAGAATGTCGCAGGTTCAAATCCTGTCAGCCCGACCGGAGTCCTTGGAAACATTACGTTTCCAAGGCTTTATTTTTTCTTGGCCGTAGGCTATCGACACGATTCGACACGATGACCGCGCAACCTCCGCGTCTAGACGGTCTTCAACTGTTCAGCGCGCAGCTCGCCAATCGCGTCCGCCACATCGTCCAATCGTTCCGGCCAGAGAGCCGTGTATGTGTTCAGCGTGATGCTGGGTGAGGAGTGGCCGAGCTGCATCTGTAGGGTCTTCACGTCCGCGCCTTGAGCAATCGCAAAGCTCGCATAGCTATGCCTCAAACTATGGATGGTCACGCCCTCGTCCTCCATGCCGGCCAGTCGGACGGCCTTTCGCCAGACACGCGTCCGCCACGTGTTCGTCCACAGGTTCCCGCCTCTTGCCGCGCGGAACAGCCAGTCGTCGTCGCCCATGCCCTCCATCTGCCGTTCGATGGACGGTATAAGGAATCTGGGTATGGCGATGCTGCGCGGTTTGCCGTTCTTCGGCGTGCCCAGCACAAGCCTGCCTTTGCCGTCGTCGGTCCAAGTGCGGCGGATGCGCGCCCTGCGTGAATCCACATCCACGTCGCCGCATTTGAGTGCCAGCGTCTCGCCAATGCGGGCACCGGTGTATGCCTGCCAGCGGACGATCAGCCCGTCTACCGGCCGTCCTGCCCGTTCGGCCATGCCGGCCAGCAACTCCACCTCCTCGACGGTAAGGAACACCATGTCGTCATCGGATTGCGTGATGCGCGGCACGGTGACCTTTTCAATGGGGTTCTCGCCAATCCAGCCGTGCTCCAAAGCGAATTCCATGACACCGCCCATGACGACCTTGACGATGTTGCGGATGCTGCGTGGACTCAATGGCTTCGATTCGCGATCGTCCTGCAGTTCGGCGGGATACCCGCCTTCGGTGAGCTGCGTGACCCACTGTTGCAGTTCGTCGCGTTGGATTTCCCTCAGTGTGCGATCGCCCCACTTGGGGTTGATATAAACGCGCAATTCGCGGCGGTATCTGCCCAAAGTGCCCTGTTTGATATCCATCTTGCCGTCCGTCCATTCGGAGGCAACGTCCCGGAAGATGCGTAGTTCCTGCTGCGGGTCGCGGTATTTGCCGCGTCTGATGTCGTCCTCGATGGCCGCTGCGTATTCCTCAGCGTCACGGAGCTTGGCGAAGTTCCGTGATTTCTGGACGCGTTTGCCGTCTCGAAGCGTGTACCAGCGGCATCTCCACCGTGAGCCTTGGCCGTACAGCGCGGACCGCCATTTGCCGGGCACATTGGCTTTCATCGGATCCTTCGCATTGGCCAGCGACTGTTTCGCGGCCCTGCTGGGCGGGTTGCCGTCCTCGTCGTTTTTGAGCCATCTGTCGTCTACGAACGCTCTGGCCATGGTTGTCTCTTTCCGAGGATCCGCGCTACACTGTGCGTGGAACCTCATTTTGGTGAAAACGGAAATGCTGATTGTTGGTTCCTTGGGTTCCGTCCGACTGTGTTCGGGCGGGACCCTTTTTTGTTTCCCGTCGCGGTATGTGGACGCTGAGCTTCTTTTATTGCACGCACACGCCGGAATCGTACAACAGCTGCCGATAGTCCGACAGTACTTGGATGGTGACGCCCAATTCCACGGCCATCATCCACGTATTGCCTTCGTATATCTGCTCCACCATGCCATAGTCCACGGGACTGATCAACGCCAGCGCGGTCTCCCTGCGACACCGGCGCTCGCACTTCAACCCGTATTGGCTACCACAGCCTGGATCGTGGTGTTTCGCGTGGATGAGCTCATGGCACAGCGTGCAACGGCGCTGGCGCTGGTTGAGCCAGTCGGCCAGCAGAATGAGTTTGTGTCGATCGTCGTATAGGCCGCATATGTCACGGGGAAGGTCGCGTGACATGACTGACAGACCCATGGATTCCGCGTTCCGGTGAAGCTCCGCGATGGTCTTGTTATCCACATTCCTCTCTTCCGGAAGTATTGTTTTTCGAGAAGTACTTTTTTGCTGTTTGTCAAGTTCTGCTTGACAGTTGGAGTGTCGTATGTGATGCTTGAATCAGCTCATCTACCAAGTTGTAGAAGGAGTCTCCAGGGTCGCTGTGGCGGCCCTTGCTTTTTATTGAACGCAATTCCCGTCCAGGCTTGACTGATCGTATTCTTTCAGAAGTTTGTTGAAGCTGTGGTCATGATCGACGTAGTAGGCGGTGACCAGCATGCAGTAGCCTTTTTCCTTATGCGGTTCCAATACGACTAGATACCGTTCTGGTTCAATGAGGATATACAGCCTATCGCGGCCATGCTTATGCTTCCTCCAGATTAATGGCGCATCGCATGTTTCATAATGGCATTGCGGGCAATCCTTTGCGTCGTCAATCGTCTTTCGTGGAAACCTGATTCGTTCGCATCTACGCAGATCAACGTTCCTGTCACCGGTCGCGTGGTCTTCGACGCTTGTGATGTGGAAGAACCCGGCCCATTTTCCGTCGGTCTCCTCTCTCTGGCGGCGCACGGAGACCCTCAGACCGTCGAATGATGGGTGTGAATCTATGAAGTCCTGCCTGAAGATTGCGTAAATCCTATCCTCGTATACGGCGAAGTCTTCTATCGGGGATTTGGACACGAGCTCCGGTATCCAATGCGGTGTCATGCGTTCCGTCCTTCCCAGACGAAGATGTTGAACTTTCGCGTGCCCAGGGTTGTTGACTGGGTGAGACGGAGCTTTGATTTCATGCGTATGTAGTCGATGATTTCGGCTTTCGCGCCCGATGGTTGGGGGATGGTCGTCCGGTTCGCCCTGCAGACGGCCCCGTTGATCACATCGGTGATCTGCATCATCTGCACTTCGTCCGAACGGATCGGCTGCACTTTCTTGATGCACTCGTGGTTGAAGTCGTAATGGCTGTTCGCCAGCACTTCCTCCAGTTTCTCGGTACGTTGCGCGGAATGTGTGTCCTTGATGTCCACGTACACGTTGTAGGTGTTCGTGGAATCGAACAGCCTGTTCAACATGGTGAAATACATCTTGTAATACCAGTCGTTGTGCGACTGTGACCATGCCTCATGATTCAGGCGCGTCTTCTTGGCTACCAGAACGCGGAACCTCATGTCGTCATCCAGGAAGAAGCAGTTCAGTAGGTCCTTGTAAAGGTCGATTTTCGGCATGCTGGCCTTCGTCCACTTCACTTCCGTACGTGCCTTGACGCCGTAACGTGCCTTGATCTGGAGGATGTTTTCCGTGATCTCCTGCTTTTTATCCTTGGGGATGATGAGGGCTCCAAGGACCATGACATCGCTGTCGTCATGTTCCAGATGACAGCTCTCGTCACAATACAGGTTGTATTCGGTCATTCGTGTTCCTTTCAATCCATCAATCGTCAGGCGTCTCGGCTTCGAGGCGTGCGTTCGGATCCCTGTTTGCGGCCACGTCATAGTCTTCGGGGTGCGCGGCGATACGGTCGATGAGATCATCGG
>OGOZ01001321.1_pt1 | contig 14049 bp, 9 predicted proteins | sample 1552801 | NCBI WGS metagenome assembly OGOZ01 (sample SAMEA2580196, study PRJEB22360) | human gut metagenome | biome: human gut; feature: human-associated habitat; material: faeces | place: Denmark | collected 2008/2010
TCGATTAAATTGTTTGAAATGTCGTCTTTAACATCCGGCAAATCTTTTAGCGTGCTGAAATCGGAAAAAGAGTACAAAAAAACACCTCCTTAATCACAGAGCAGACCGCAGCATAAGTAGTGTTTCTTACTTTTGCCGGTCCAATCGTTAAGTTAGGCGTTCATTCCCGGAATATTAAATTGCGACTGTATGCATGTTTTAGTTTATATTTGAAAACCTCCTTAAAAATATTATATAAACCCGCATTGCAGGATTATAAATGAATGTAATCGTGAAGGTTGGTAATATCTTTCATTGCCCTGAGTTTCCGTATAGCTTTACTTTCGATTTGTCTAACTCGCTCTCGCGTAAGACCGATTTCCTTGCTTATTTCTTCAAGACTATAAACTTCAGAACCTTGTAAACCAAAATGTAGTATTAAAACGCGCTGTTCACGTTCATTAAGTTTAGATAAAAATATGTTTATTTGTGCATCGCGCTCTTGTATATGAAGCTCGTCATCAACATTTTCATCGGTTGATAAAAGATCCATAAACGTTCCGTCCATTTCATCGTTTGGCTTTGAATCACTTGACAGACATGTAAAATTATTTGTTTGCAGTGATTTGACCTTTGCGATTGACAGCCCGGTAAGCAACCTGATTATCGGACATAAGTGCTTTTGCAAAAATTGTATCTGCTGTTTGTCCTTCAGGGAGTTTGTATGAAAGGATTCTGTCGTTCATAGCATAAAAGGCTATGCGCGAATCATCCATAGGGCAAACTGACCATCCGCCGTCTTCGCTTCCTATAATTTGATTGCCTTTATAAAACGCATTATAACCGTTGGTGTTGTGGTCATTAGAGGGGGCTTTGATGGAAGAATTATTGGTAAGAATGTAATTCCAATATTCACCGTCTTCTGAAATATTGAAGTCAATAACTGTTTCTCCTGAAAGCACTTTATAAGGTAGAGTGAAAAGGTAATACTCGCTCGTTACCTGATTTTCCTGATCGCCCCATTGATTGGCAACTCTCATACGGTTATATTTAAGGAAATAACCGGGATTTTCATTACCCAAAGAAAATCCGCCGTAGTTGAGGGTTTCACGGTATGTAATCGTGCTTACCGGCACTTCGATTCCTCCAAATATGGGAGTTTCACCGTATTCGGTGGGGAAGTGGTGTACTGATGTAAGAGAATCGGCCATTGCGTAGGAGAAACCTTCGGTATAGATTTCTATACCTTTATTCTTAAATTGTTCTAAAACTTTTTTCTTTCCAACGACATTTTCATATACACTTGCAGGGCTTTCAGGATTAAATGAGTATCTGATAGGACATAATCCTAAAACGTCGATTAAGTTTGCTTTTTTCAGTTTATATGTTTCGGCAGTATAATTTATTCTCTGTTCACCGTCACCGCCGTCTTTCATATACTCTTTGAAATCTGTAAGTATAGATTGTGCACCCCATAATCCGCCATACTTATATCCGCCGTCTTTTTCACGCCCAACATTAATAGGTTTGAACCATTCTCCTGAATATTCAGTTATATATTGGTCGTCAAAATTATCATCAAAATTTAAATAAGCATTATATAATGATTCCTTGGATATTTGAGAAGGGGTTTGACCGCTGCAATACTTCTGAACAATCTCAGCTTTTTGCTCTGTTGTATATTTTATAGCATGTCCGTTGAATTTGCAAGACCATTTCCGCTGTTCCTTCGGCAAATCTTCCCTTAGCCACTCTCCAAGTAAGGTTGCTCCCGGATATTCAAGAGCTGTAATTGTATTTTTTATGCTCCTTCCGTGTGAAAGGTAATATTCAACCGCATGCTTTCTTTGCTCAACAGTGTATTTCCTTCTGGTTTTGTTTGTAACTTCAATATTTCCGGTACGGCGATACTCCTTTATCCAATAATGAAGCATTGTTCTTGATGGATACCCAAGCTCGGCAATTACCCATGTGTAATGACCGAGAATTTGAAACAGTTGAATTGCTCGTTCTTTCTCTTCTAAACTATATTGTCGTCCCATTTTTTATCCTTTCTTGGTCCGACTTTTTGTCCGCATCCCCATCTCAAAGGATTTAACCGTCGCGGACTTTATCGTATGAAACAGTTTTACGAGCTTTACAAGGACGAAGAAAAAGTGTCACCATTGGTGACACAATTGAGCTGGACAAATCATTTGAAGATCATGTCAGCCTGCAAGACAATGGACGAGCGTATTTTCTATATGAATATGTGTATAAAAGATCACCTTACAAAGAGGGAACTTGAACGGCAAATAGACAGCGGATATTATGAGCGATATATGCTGTCACAGAACCCGATTGCTCCGGTAATTGGTGAAGCAAAGAAAGCGACAGGCAATATCTTTTTGGATACTTATGTGCTTGATTTTCTTGATGTCCCTGATACGGTTTCCGAATATGATCTGCAAAAGTCGATTATCCGTAACGTAAAAAACTTTATCTTGGAGATTGGAAAGGATTTTACCTTTGTCGGTGAGGAATATAGGGTACAAGTCGGAAACCACGATTTCTTTATCGACCTTCTTTTCTATCATCGCGGGCTTTCCTGTTTAGTTGCTTTCAAACTAAAGATCGGAGAATTCAAGCCTGAATATGTTGGCAAGGTGAATCTGTATCTTGAAGCCTTTGACAGGGAAGTAAAGAAAGAAAATGAAAATCCGAGCGTTGGCGTTATCCTGTGTGCAAGTAAAGATGATGAGGTCGTAGAATTTGCTTTGAGCCGCAGCTTGTCGCCTACAATGGTTTCTGAGTATAATCTAAAACTTATAGACAAAGCGCTATTGCAGAAAAAGCTGAAGGAATATATTGAACTGGCACAGTCATCCGAAGACGGAGAGTAACAGGGAAATTGGTCTTGTGGATGATTATAATCGCAATGGCAACTTTAGAGTGAGGAGGCTTTTAAAAGTCAGCTATAGAAGTATAAAAATACCTGTCGTAGATAGTACGTATCCGTCAAATAAGTCAGTGCCTAAACAATGTGAGATATTGAAAGTGACATCGAATGAGCTGAAATACAAAGCCTAATTAATGTAAGAACACAAGTGTATTTTTCTAATTGTCATTGGTTCCAGCTTAAAATCTCTAAAATTATTTTGACTGCAAAATTGACTGCAAAATCTATAGACATATGTTAAATAATAGACGTTGTTGATTTTATAAGTCATTCAAAAACCCCTTGTTTTAAGGCATTTTTGAAAGTTAATAGACGTATGGAAAATAATAGATATTAACGAGCATCAAACTGTTAACCGCAGGGTCGTAGGTTCGAGTCCTACAATATTGTGATGTATCAGACCGACGGCACGCCGGTGACCCACCGCATTGTCTCTGAAAGCGATAAAGGCTACCGCACCAAAGGCGACGCCAACAATACCGACGACGGCGCGGATATACCGAAGGAGGATGTAGTCGGGAAAGTGGTGCTGGTGATTCCGAAAATCGGGGCGGCTATCCGCCTTGCGCGAACGCCGATCGGAATGCTCAGCCTATTTGTTGCGATCATTTTGATTACCGAGTTGCCGAATTTGATCGGATATATTCGCCGTAAGGGCAAAAAACAGGAGAACTGAAATTAAACAAAGGAGGCGGAAAATGATGCACAGTGAAAACCAAAAACGAAACCCGAAATTCCGGCTTCCTTTTTCCGCCGTTTTGCTTTATCTTGTGCTGATTGCCGTAGCGTTGTCCGGAGTGACCTTTTCAAGGTACATGACAGGGACAACGGTGGGCGACACGGCGAGAGTGGCAATTATGCGGGATATCACCGTTACCGAAACCGGAAATTTCGCTGAACCGGATAAGTGGGTCATTACCCCGGGCGTTGATATGATAAAAAATGCTGTTGTGAATTTCGAGGGCAGTGAAATGGCATGCTATGTGTTCTGCGAGATAAAAACGACAGGCTGGAGCAGACTTGATGAACACAGCTTTGCTTTTTCAGGCGGCGGCGAAAATATCCTCGGCTGGGCGGTAAATGACAATTGGAAATTTCTTTCCGGCAACGGGAACGAAGCAGTATATTACCGTATAGTCAGCGCCAACACCGTGCTGCAGGCGGATGTGTTGGCTGACGGCGGCAAAATAACCGTCAGCGAGAATATCACCAAAACACAGCTCGGACTTCTGCCGAAGGATATGCAAATTAAAATCAGCGCCGCGGCGGTGCAGTATAACGGCTTTTCCGAGGGTGAATATACGGAAGAACAGAGAGCCTTGGCAGCATGGGAAGCCGTGAAAAATAAATAATCCCCACAGGAAAGCAGGTGGAAGAATGAAGGGAAGATATCGGGCAAAGCATTTTAGAAATACGGAACATACAGGGTTCAGAAGACTTCTTTCGGTTATTCTGTGCCTTTGCCTGCTTACGTCTGTTCTACAAATACAGATGATAACGGCATTTGCCGCAGCAAAGCTTGATTCGGTGACTGTTACACATGAAGGCAGGAAAACGGAAAAGCTGATTCTGCCTCAAAACGAAAGAGCCACCCTCAAAGCCGAATGTTCTCCGAATACGCAGAATATCGCCTATCAATGGCAGATACTTGCGGATATCAAATCAGAGCTTTGGGTGAATATTTACGACGCGACAAAGCAGTCAATGTCACTGTCCTGCGCCATGCTCGGCTCGCTTTTGGATGAATCGGGCAGCGCCTATATCCGCTGCAGGGCGACAGCAGGGGACAGCAGCCGATATTCCGGGGCTGTCTGTGTGACGGTTGCGTTTAACGCTCTCGCAGATGCCGAACCCGCTGCCGTGCAGAGCGGTAACTCCTCGGCGCGAAAGGCTCCTGCCCGTGCGCCTAGGAGCAATCCGGAATATGTGGACATCGTCATAAACTATTTGGATGCCGTGTCCGGTCAGCCTATCTACACGGGATTTACCGCACAGATACAGTACGGCACTTCCTATCACAATACAGTTATTTCACCGACCTATCTCGGATATGCGCCGTTTTATAATGCGGCAAATCCTTCTGTTACCGTTCCGGAGGGCGGCACGGTGGACGCGAATAACGACGCGACGGTAGTCACTCTGGATATTCCGGCAGGCTATACAGCGGCGCAGTATGTCGTAAATGTCTATTATAAGGCAATAGATGTGCCCTATGCCGTGCGGTACTACTTCCAGAATATCAACGACGATATGTATAGCGAGAATATGGGGCTTTACCGCATATCCTCTGCCAAAACCGGCACGATTATTTCCAACGAGCAGCTTGCGGTGCAGGATGAGGAGACGGCAAAGGGCTTTACCAAGCTGTATCATTATCCGGAGGCAGTCGCTGCCGACGGCTCCACTGTTTTTCAGTGTTACTACGACCGCAATTATTATATGGTCAAATTCGATATGGACGGCGGCTACGGCACAGAGCCGATTTATGCCCGCTACGGAACGCCCTTTGTTGTAAATGCCCCTACACGGCACGGCTATGTGTTTGACGGCTGGGACGATGTGACGAGCGGCACCGGAGACGGCGGCAAAGATACTCTGCCCGATACCGTGCCCCATGAAAACCGCACATATAAAGCTCTTTGGAGCAAGGTTGACACCACATATACGGCGGTGTATTGGCTGCAAAATGCAGATGATGACGAATACAGCTATATCGGCAGCGTCAAGAAAAACGCAAAGAGCGGCGATATTGTTTCGGGTACGGACAGTCTGACGGCAACCACACCGCTTTGCGGGAATACCCATACTCACACCGCAGCATGCTATCCCGATCATTTCAGCCACTATATTTATGAGAGCGCCGATGAAAATGTCACTGTTAAGGGCGACGGCTCCACTGTTGTCAACGTGTATTACATAAGAAAAACATACACTTTGAGGTTTTATTATGTCAGGGAGAAGAACGGCGTCTATCAGCTTGTCGGCGGTTCGACCTATCCCTTCGGGAATAAAGATCCGCAGTTTACCCGTCCCGATCCTTATACCGTGCAGAACCTGTTGGCTAAGGTGCCGGACGGCAGTTGGGGAAAAATTAAATCACTTCCGGTTTTGAAACAGAAATATGCCGATAAATATACCGCGGGAACGCTCGTTGATACAGCAAAAGGCTATACCTATCATTATCTTGAATTGAGCGCCCGCTTTGATGCAAATCTGACTGATTCTTGGCCGGGCGAAGCCTTTGAACCGATTGAGGTGGATGAATACCATACTACAAACGGCGCACAGAATCATATGGGCGAAGGTCAGTGGGGGCATTATGCCTATCTTGCGGGCTGGAACGGTGAATTCAAGGTGAAATACACCAAGGATAATTCCAATTCAACCATTAAGGGTATGTTTCAGAAGCTTGACGATAATCTATTGTATGACTCCTCGGAAGGAACCTCGGACATAGTTTCTTTTCTCGCCTTTTTTGAAAACGGAGCCGATATCGGTTGGAGCTATCCTCTCCAATGGCAGTACGAAATGTACGTTCCGGTGCTTCCCGGGGAAACCGGCAATCTTACCTATAACGGTGTGGATTATCTTCTTTATAAGTCCATTGACACCTCAGACAACAATGCAGGTATCGAACATCAGACACAGCCGACGTTATACGGCTTCATCGCAAACGGAAAGACCTCGTTTAAAAACGCCGATCTTTCCGACGGAAGAGCTTCCTATACGGCAAGGTTTTTCTATCAGAGAACCTATCATGATCTGACTATGCATAATTATAATCAGATCCATTTGTATGAAACGCTCCCCTATCAGGATCCGCTGGACGATTACGGCAATATCACGCCGCCGTATCCGTCTACTCTGGAGGAAAACGCATATACCTTCAGCGGTTGGTATTATTCTCCCGGATGCTATGACGGCAGTGAATATAAAGCCGGAGACACAATGCCCGGGAAGAATATCGGCCTGTACGCCAAGTGGACACCCGTAAATCACACGGTACGCTTCTTCCGCACCTATGACGATATGATTGCCTTTGAAACGACAGGCAATGCAAACGGTATGATTGAAACACGGGAAATACCGCACGGCAGTGTGCTGGGAAGTGTGAATAACCCAAGTTATGCAGTCGGCGGGCTTGCGTATACCTTCGGCGGCTGGTTTTATATGCGTGCCGGAAACAAAACAGCGTATACGCCGCTGGATATGCCCGTTACAAAAGATATGAATGTCTTTGCCGACTGGGGCACGCACTCGGCACAACCCTACCGAATCCACTATGCTCTGCATGAGGGAGAAGGGGACAACTCTTGGCTGGGGCTTCTTAACGCAGCCGCAAACGCCTCGCCCAAGGACAATAAAGCCTATAAGGTAACAATGGATGGCGAGGAACGCACCTATGTGTACCTGACATCGGACGGCAGATTTCACCTTCTGATTGCGCCCGATTCTGCCGGCTTTGCCTATCAGGGGAATACCCGTACCTTCTATCCGAAAGCAGGTGAGCCGCTCAACGAGCTTTATCCCGCCTATAACAGCGGATATTACCCGACGATTGCCAGCCATTCCATCGCAATAGATTATGAAGAAAACAAGGAAGAGCCGGAGCACAATGTATTTACCTTTACCTATGTGCATGCGGCAAATATAGCCTATCGGGTGGAATACCGCTATGCAGATACCGGCGCCTTGATAACCTCTGCTCCGGGCGGAGGAACGGTGACGAAATATTCAACCAAGGCGGTTGTGACAGAGCGTTTTGAGGTCATTAAAGACTATATTCCGGATGCTTTTTACAAGCGGCTGATTCTTGCTGTTACGGATGACGGAAACGGCAACTATGTAGGCTCTCCGGACAATGCAGTAGTCTTCTATTACAGTAAAAATACGCAGAACGCCTTTTATGCAGTACACCATATGCTGCAGAAGGTTAATGCCGCAGGGGCGGAGCTTACGCAGGATGAAAGCGGTAATTACATCAACTATACCGAAAGTGATGCCCTTACCGAGGGTATCGGAGATATCGGCTCTACGCATGATATCGTACCGCAGACATTCAGCGGATTTACGGTATACGGCACGGGATATATCAAAGATTCCGGTACAACGCAGCTCCTTGACGCTGAAACCAATCCTCACTTTACCATTACTGTTCAGGCGCAAGGCACCGAGCTGTATATCTTCTATACACGCAACACGCAGAGCTATAAGGTATATTATTTGAAGTACGGCACGGATATCAGCAATCTGTCAGACCTGACCTATACCGGTGATACTTCAAACGGCGTGCTTCTTCCGATTGAATCCGGCACAGGCACTTTCGGCTCCGCAGTTGCGGTATCAGCAAAGCCGGTCAGTGGAATGAACTGCGTTTCAAATTTGTCACAGACGATCATTCTTCGGGCAAACGATGCACAGAACTACATCATATTCTACTATGCGCCTTTGCAATATACCGTAGAATATAAGGTGTGGCAGTATGGAGGCGGAACGCTCAGTCGGACTATTGAGGTTGTCAACGGAACGGATCTTTTCAGCGGCTCAACAGCGACAGCTAAGATCGGCTATCGGTTTGATGGCTGGTATCTTGACGAAGCGTGTACGGTGCCGGTCGGCGATAAGGAAACGGTAACGGGCGGCAAACTTGTTCCCACGACGCTGAATCTTGACGCCATGCCCAAGGTCAATGTGTTTTATGCTAAATTCGTTCCCGTTCTCGGCAGCATGACAATCGAGAGACAAAACGGAACGGCCGATGAAGGTAACGGCGACAGAGTATTTGTTTATCGTATCACAGCGGCGGATGATCCTGCCTTTGAACTGTATGTTTCAATCAAAGGAAACGGCAGCGTGACAATTAAGGATATGATTTGTCGTGAATACACGGTAGAACAGCAAAACAATTGGTAATGGCGGTATAACGACACATCGCAGAAAGTGACCGTTTCCGAGGGAATAACTTCGACAGTTACCTTTGACGATGCTCCCGTTAATAATAAATGGCTTAACGGCAACAGCGAAAGGATAACGAACAGAAAGGGGTGACACCGCAATGTCGAAAAGAATAAAGCACCTGCTGATTGCGGCGACAGCCCTGTGTATTGTTGCGGCTGTGGGCTTGACCCTTGCCTTTATGTTCAAAAAAGCGGAAAAGACAAATCAGTTTATTCCGGCAGAGGTTTCCTGCGCTGTCCGCGAGAAGCTTGACAACAACGAGGTGGCAGGCACTGCCGCTGTGGGCGGAGAAAAGGCGGATATCCGGGTGGAGAACACCGGCAATGTCAAGGAATTTATTCGCCTGAGGCTGGTTTCGTATTATGTCGATTCAAACGGCGACATTGCAGGGACGGCTGCTTCTCAATATCCGAACTTGACACTGAAAAACGGTTGGATTGCCGGGGCAAACCGCACCTACTATTACACCTATCCGGTAGAACCCGGAAGCTTGACTGGAATACTGTGCGAGCCTTTTACCCTCGGGCAGACGCAGCTTGAAAACGGCACCATGGTGTATCAGGTAATGGAGGTTATTGCCGAGGCTGTTCAGGCAGAACCTTCCGACGCAGCACAGGAAGTTTGGGGCGTGACCGTTGAGAACGGAGTTGTCACGGCTGCGCAGTAAAAACGAGAAAAATAAAGCATTGAGCTGCTTTCCGGCAGAAAGTGCGACTACTACATCAGAATCCTCGGCAACCGCACCGACGCAACCCGAACCCACTGACTCAGAACCAACTCCTGCGCCGGAAACCACAACACCGGAGAATACCACGGCAGCTCAGACCGAGCCGCCCACAATCGTGGAAAGCGAAAACAGCTGAATAAAAGCACAAGCCGCAACGGATTATATTCAAGCATAGTAAGTAATGAAATGACGACAGATGCAATAACGGTTATCATTCATCCGAAATGAAAATGCTGTGGTGGTCAGATGATTTGTTAGATTATTGGGATGAATTGAGCAGTAAAGGCGCGATATAAATGGCTGATTATTCAATATAAAGATAGATACCAAAAGGATTGATCTGCGGCATCTGTCTTTTTGGCGTATTTCTCTTCTTTTTCAATACGACGTGTTCTTCCTTTGTTGACGATAGTATAATCGGGCTGCCGTTGGGAATATATATTTTTGATATACTCTCTGCTATTGAGCGTGTAAATAAAAAAGACGGGTAATGGAAACGAAAGGGCAGTTAAAGAGCACCTATGCAAAATGAACGGAATAACGTACTATGAGGTTTCAGCCAATAATCGGCTTGAGTTGGCGGATAAAATCAAAAGTATATTTCGGTAGAAAAACATATACATTCTTTCAGACAGTCAAGAGGATATTGAGCAATGCAAAAAGGCTTTTCTCAGGTGGAAGGACAAAACTCAACCATGATATTACTTGATTTTCTTGGAGTTTTGGTGTATAATGCAGCTATGTTGGAATGAGAGGTGTGCTTCTTTGTCGGGCAATCAGGTATATCAAGCTTACACCTTACACCAAAAGTCACACCAATATACGCATACCGGAATTCTTGATAATTCTCGATATGGCTTTATTTGTGTGGTTTTATCATTGTAAAATGCCCGTAAATGCTTGATAACTCCCGATAATTCCCGGTTTCTGTCCGAATCCCGACGCGGCACCCAAATCCAAAAAACTGTTGAAGTTTACGCTGGATGACGGAACCGGCACGGAACGCACAATTCTGAGCGGGATACACGCTTATTACGATCCGGATGAGCTTGTCGACAAGACACTTATTGCCATAACGAACCTTCCTCCCCGCGCAATGATGGGCATCGATTCCTGCGGTATGCTGCTTTCCGCCGTCCACCACGAGGAGGGCGCGGAAAAGCTTCACCTGCTCATGGTCGATCCCCATATCCCCGCAGGTGCGAAGCTTTATTGACATTCGGCCAAAGCCCACAGATAGTTTTCAATGAATAAAACCCGCCGGCTTCAAACCGGCGGGGTTTTTATCTGCCGCCGTATTACAAAGCTCTTGAAAAACGAACGTTTGTTATGTTATACTGTATGCGTGCAATTGACGTTAACATCGGCAATATGCAGTTATGAACAGGGGCGGGCGATCGCTCCGGGCAGAGGAGGGCTGAAAATGAATCAAATACAGTTTGCTGCTGCGGCATTTGCGCTCATGTTGATATCCGAGATTATTATGAGCTTTACTGTCAACGGAGGCAAGAGCAGTATCAGCAATATCCGTTACGGGGAATCGCGGATCGGGACGGCGCCGCGCTGGATATTAAGGTCAGTGTTCATTTTAAGCGGGATATATCTGATAATCAAGGCATTTGTTGCGGTTGTCACAAATGATATTCTACCGGCGCTGATATATGTCGGTATGTTAGGTGCGGCTTTTCTGCTGATGAAGCTGTGCGAAAAGCTTTCACGGAAGGTGCGCAGGAAACGTGATTACGAATATCACGAAAAGTATATCAATGAGTTGGACCAAAAAATGGCGAAAAAATACAGCCGCAATCCGATCGTTGATGCTGCCGCAAAGCGCTTTGAATCAAATGGGTCATTCAGGGAATTGAGAGTGTACGGAAACGCTATTGCATTTTATAAAGAAGCGTCTCCGATCCCGCGATTTGTCGAATTCAGGAGTGAAGAGTTCGCGACCAGCAAGGCTGCCTCAAAAGAGATCGTAAAAGCAATGGGGAACAGGTGGGAAAAGCAAAACAGCATTGTTTCCCAGGTATACGGTGGCGCCGATGAAGTGCTTTCTTATATTGATTTCGGTTACGAAGAAGCTTCGCAGGAGGTCAGGTACGGCATTACCGTCAGTTTGGCGCAAAGGTTGAATCTGCCCCACGGATTTTGCCTCGCCGGTTTCGAGCACCGATATAAATATGAATCATCGGAATTCTGGTCCAAGCTTGAAATCAATGCATACGGCATAGTGCATACCATTCCGAATAAGGCTTACGGAGAGTATGATAATACAACGCCCGAATTGAAGAAGTGGTAGTGACGGCGCTAAGCTATAAGGAAAAAACGATAAAAAGCAAAGGGGCAGCCTCGCCGAAGTGCGCCCCAAAAGTTAGACACTTTTGGGTGCATATCACGCGGGCTGCCCTTTATTTTGGTATTTGCTTTGCGTTATTCGCTTCTGAGCGCGACGACAGGATCCTTCTTTGCCGCGATGCGGGAGGGGATAAGCCCCGCAACAAAGGTGAGCAGCATGCTTATGGCGACAAGCGCAACGGCACCGGCAAGCGGGAGCTTGGAAACGTTTTCGATATTGCCCAGATTTTTGATAATAAGATTAACCGGGATATTCAGCAGCAATGTTGCAAGAATGCCGAACATGCCGGAAATAAATCCGACAATGAGCGTTTCGGCATTGAACACGCGGGATATATCGCCCTTGGAGGCGCCGATGGCACGGAGTATGCCTATTTCCTTTGTGCGTTCGAGCACCGAAATATAGGTTATAACGCCGATCATTATGGAGGAAACGACAAGCGAAATGGCGACAAACGCAATAAGCACATAGGAAATGACATCTATTATCGTGCTTACCGAATCCATCATCACGCCGACATAATCGGTGTAGCTAATGCTTTTTTCCTCCCCGTGGGAGCTGTTGTAATCGGCGATAAAGGCATTTATCCTTTCCTTGGATTCAAAATCCTTTGCGTAAATGTCGATCCTTGTCGGAGTATCGAGCTCGCAGGTGCCGATAATTGTTTTGTTTCCCGCAAGAGTTGCATCCGTTGTTTTTCCGCTGCCGAGCATTTGGGTGAATTTTCCGATGACCTCCTCCTCGCTTGCATTTGCGATCCATGCATTTAGCTGAGCCTGCTGATCTGCGGGAAGCGTTTCGACATAGGCGCGTATCGCCTCCATCGTGAGCGGCTCGGCTTCCTTCGGGGTATAGTCGAACGGGATGCCTGTGAAAACATCCACCTCGTCCTTGCGGTAGGGCTTGCCGTATTTGCGTGTTGCGGCGGTATCCGTTTCGGTGCTCTGCTGCGCTTTGGCTATATCGGAGGCATTGTTGAGCGATATGATATGCTCGGTCAGCGCGTGGGTGTAACCGATCATGCCCGTGCCGCTTGTTGCGGCTGCGGATTCCTTCGGGCGCATTATGCCGACAATCTTGACCTTTACGCCGCCCGAGGCAATGGCGGATTTCATGTATGCGGCATCGTCAGACCTGTCCTTCCACACGCCGCCTTCTTCATCGTATGTGAACCGTTCCGCGGCGGTAATAACCGTAAAGCTTCTGCCGATAATCTCGGAATAATCAAGCTCTTTTACGGATTCGTCTACACGCCCGCCGAACATCGCATCGCTCAGCTTGCGTATCATTTCGTTTTGGTCGGCAAAGCCGAGCGCGCAGAGCATGAAATCGTTTATTTCGTTGCGGTCGTTGACAAAAAGCACGGCTTCGTCATAGCTTTCGGGCCAGCGCCCGCCGCCGATGGAATCGTATTGCGATTCGAGCAGCTCGCGGTTGTCGATAAGCTCGCGCCAGATATCGGTGCTGCCGCCCATTCCCATGCCTGAGCTCATGCCGGAACTGTCCTGCATACCGTACATCTTTTCCATGATATTCATCGGGTTTGTGCGGATAACCCCGCCGGAGGTATCGGAAAGGTAAATATACGGATTTATGCCGTAGCCGTATTTGATATCGCTTACGCATCCGTCGAGCAGTGTGCGGTTGGTATCGATATATTCCTTGAATGCGGCAAGGTAGTTTATCCTCGTGCCGGATATCATGGCATTTACCGTTTTGCCGTATATCGGGCGCGCGTAGATCTTGTCCGTGCCGTGGTCGGAATCCTCGCCGGATTTATTCATGAATTCCTCCATGAGCTCGGTCATATCGACGCTTTTGCGCGTGATGCTTATCGGGTAGGTGGAAAGGGTATCCTCCTGAACCTTGTTGATATATGCCTTGAAGCCGCTGGAAAGCGAAAGAATAAGCGCAATGCCGATAATCCCTATGCTCCCCGCGAAGCTCGTGAGGAAGGTGCGCGCCTTTTTTGTGAGCAGGTTGCCGAGAGAAAGCGAAAGCGCGGTGAGAAAGGACATACTTGTCCCCTTCTTCCTCTTTGCCTTCTTCTTTTTTGGGGTTTCGCTCTGCGGTGCCGCGGGTACGGCAGGG
>OGOZ01001325.1_pt1 | contig 13994 bp, 10 predicted proteins | sample 1552801 | NCBI WGS metagenome assembly OGOZ01 (sample SAMEA2580196, study PRJEB22360) | human gut metagenome | biome: human gut; feature: human-associated habitat; material: faeces | place: Denmark | collected 2008/2010
CGTGACTTAGCACGATTGAGCACGTAGCCTGTAGATGTGCCGCTATGCGCCCTCGCCCCCTCAGACGTTGAAGCGGAAGAGAACAACGTCGCCGTCTTTCATCACATAATCCTTGCCTTCGCTGCGTACCTTGCCGTGTTCCTTGGCCTGGTTGTAGCCGCCGTATTCCAGCATGGTTTCGTAGGGGACGATTTCGGCGCGAATGAAGCCCTTTTCAAAGTCGGTGTGAATTTTGCCTGCGGCTTGCGGTGCCTTGGTGCCTTCGGTAATGGTCCAGGCACGGGTTTCCTTTTCGCCTGCCGTCAGGAAACTGATGAGATGAAGCAGCTTGTAGCACTTTTTGACAAGGCGGTTAAGCCCGCTTTCGGTGATGCCGTAACTTTCAAGGAACATTGCCTTTTCCTCGGGGTCGAGTTGGCTTAGTTCCTCTTCCACCTTGGCGCAGATTACCAGCACTTCGGCGTTTTCCTCGGCGGCTTTCGCTTCGACAGCCTTTACAAGGTCGTTTTCCGGTTTGCCGAGGTCGCTTTCTGCGATGTTGGCGGCGTAAATCACGGGTTTGTCGGTAAGCAGAAACAGTTCGTCCACGAATTTCTGTTCTTCTTCGTCAAATTCCATCGTGCGCACGGGTTTACCGCTCTCGAGGTGTGCCAGGATTCTTTCCAGCAGTTCCAGTTCGATTTTGTACTTTTTGTCGCCCGTCTTTGCCATGCTTTGAGCACGTCCCATCTTTGCGTTGATGGTTTCGATGTCGGCAAAAATCAATTCGAGATTGATTGTTTCCATATCGGACACAGGGTCGATTTTGTCGGAAACGTGCGTGATGTTGCTGTCCACGAAACAGCGCACCACGTGTACGATCGCGTCCACCTCGCGGATGTGCGACAGAAATTTGTTGCCCAGTCCTTCGCCATGGCTCGCGCCCTTGACAAGACCCGCGATATCCACGAAACGCAGATACGTAGGCGTGATTTTTTTACTGTCGTACAATGCGGCAAGTTTGTCCAGACGTTCGTCGTGGACGGCAACAACGCCGACGTTAGGCTCTATTGTGCAAAACGGGTAGTTGGCGATTTCCGCCCCCGCTTGTGTGATTGCATTGAAAAGTGTGCTTTTGCCGACGTTGGGCAAACCTACTACTCCCAGTTTCATTAGTCGTACCTCTTGTTGGTAATTGTAATTTTGCCGCATCGACCACCGCACGATTGCATGACAATTTGGCAAATAATGTATATATAATAATACAAAAACATAAAATTGTAAACGATAAACACACAGTAAAAACCGATTACACAAGGCAAAAACACGGTTTGAAATCGATAGTGTCGGCACAATTTCACCGTTACAGATAGTTTTTGCGGTCACTTTTGTCGAACACACAGACGGCATTGCGGCGAGAAAGAACGTTACAAAGTATTGAAAATAGTAAAATAAATGCAGCCGAAAACTTGATAAAAATCGATAAAATAATGTAAAAATGTAACGAATTTTTGCATACGTTTGCATTTTTTGTTTACAAACGGCGCACGAAACGCGCAACAGGGGAACACAATGACAATACTACAAAGTATATTTTTGGGGCTGCTGCAAGGACTGACGGAGTTTCTGCCCGTAAGCAGCAGCGGACACCTTTTGCTTGCTCAGAAACTGTTCGGAATAGAAGCCGACCTGTTTTTTGACGTTATGCTGCATCTCGGCACGCTTTTTGCCGTGGTTGTCGCCATGCGGAAAACATTGTTTCAGACAATTGCTCACCCCGTTGCCGACAAACGCTTCCGTTACGTTGCAATTGCCTGCATTCCGACATTTGCCATTGCCGCAGTCGTGCACTTTTTTGTGCCGGAAGCAACGCTGAACCTGTTTCTTCCGCTCGGTTTTGCCGCAACAATCGTGCTTATTGTACTGTCGGCAAAACTCGGCAAACCGACGTTGCGTTTGCAGGAAACGGGACTGCTGCCGATAATAGTTACGGGCGTCGTACAGGGCATTGCCGTCTGCCCCGGTTTGTCGCGAAGCGGCAGTACGGTGTCGACAATGAAACTGTTCGGCGTCAATTCCACCGACAGCGCGGAATTTTCCTTTATTTTGTCTGTGCCGGTGATACTGGGCGCTGTCGCTGTAGAAGGCTACAAAGCATTGAAAACCGCCGCACTTACGGTAAACTGGCTGTGCGTCGGCGTGGGTGTGGTGACGGCGTTCGTTTCGGGACTCATTGCCGTATACACCGTAATGCGCGCCGTAAAACGCGGCAACTGGATTGCGTTTGCAGTCTACCTTGCACTGCCGCTCGTCACGTCGCTTATTGTAATGTTTTAGCTCTTAAAGCGAATACTGCCGTGCAATCCGAAAATACACGACAGGCGCAAATCGGCGCTTGTACAAAACGCCGACGTGTGGTATAATGTACCCGAAATTCGTCCGCGCCACGGCAAAACAATCTCAGGTGGCGGACAAAAAAGAAGGTACACAATGGCAATTTATCTTGTAGATTACGAAAACACTCACTACCTCGGTGGCATTTCCGGACTGTCAGCAAACGACACCGTTGTCGTTTTTTACACGCAAAACTCATCCTCGCTTTCATTTGACGCGCACAAAGAAATACTGCAGGCACAGGCAAAAATACTGTACAAGTACGTGGACAACGGCGGCAAAAACGCGCTGGACTTCCAACTGAGCACCTACCTCGGATGCCTTATCGGCGAAAAACAAGCCGACGAGCAACAACTGTACATCGTGTCAAAGGACAAAGGTTTTTACTACGTATCGAAATTTTGGGAACGCGAAAAGGGCATAAGGGTAACCGTCGTACCGTCGCTTACCGAACAGCCGAAGGCGAAACAGCAACAGTCCGCGCGTGAAGAAACACAAACCGCAACCATCGGACAAATCGTAGCCGCAACTGTTGTTGAGCAGGGCGAAACGGCAGAAACGGTCGGAAACTCCGCCGAAGAAACGACAGCCGTCGAAAACGAAATTGCAAACGTCGAAGCGGAAGTTGTTGCTACGACCATCGAAAACGCAACCGACAGCACCGCCGCCACCGAAGAAAGTGCCGCGACAAACGACGGAACAGCGGAAAACGCAGACGATATTGCCGAAGAAAATCAGACGAATAAAAACATCGAAGCGCAAACAACAGTGAACGCCACGACGAACAGTGCGGAAAATCATATCGACGTCGAAAACAACGTTTCCCGACAACCTGCGCAAAAGACAAAGCAACGCCAAAGGCGCAACGACAAACGCAAAAACAACGTCAAAACCACGGAAGAACCGCAACCGACAGTCGAAAGTGCGCTTGCAGACAGCGGCATACAACTGGGCGTTGGCGAAATTCGCGAGATTGCGCAAATAGTAAACAAATACAAGGCAACGATTACGGTGAACAACCACATCAACAAACTGCTGAAAGACAGCGCCAAGGCAGGCGAAGTACTGAAAATAGTAAAACCGTTTATGAAGAGGCAGGCAAAATAAATACAAACAAGCAGAGTTTATTTGCAAAACTCTGCTTGTTTTTTTTACATGGTTCTTTTCCCGGTGATGTTTCGCCTACGCTCAACATGACGCAAACAACGGAAAAGTCAACAAATTTTTAGCGAAAAACTCTCTTTTTGTCCACGTTTTCCGCAAAAATCACTCTACAATAGTCTGTCTGCTTACAACTTCCGAATGTAATTAAATACGGTCGCCGTTACCGTGAATTTCGGCAAAACGCCCTGCAAAGGACGGTTCGCGACCGCCTGCATACAGGTGCGAAGTATCGCCGAAAGCAAGACAACGAAACACAGCCTTGCCTTGTTCGCGCTCTTCCGTCACAAGAGTTGTAACCGACGTGGGCAACGCGCAAAAACCCTGGAAAAACAGATAGGGCGACACCCCGAGAATGTGCGACAAAATCACGCTTTCCACGCCGAAATGGCAAAACAGCGCAACGGTGTCGTAGCTCGGCTTTACAGCGTCGTACATAAAGCCGTTCCGCTTGTAGCCGTGTCTGAACAAAATTTCGTCAACGCCACGAGCCACCATGCCATAGGCCTCGGCTATGTCGGACTTTGCAAGAAAACCGAACTTTTGCCAGTCCGCGCCGTCCAGTTCCGCTCTGTGCTCGGCGTAGTAACCCGGCATCAGGTCCCATATGACGGGCGCGCCGGTCGGATTGATCGCCGAACAGCCAAATTCGCGAAGCCAGTCACATTCCGTCGGCACAATACCCTTGTTTTTCAGCGCGATTTGCGCCGTAAGTTTTGCCCGCCCCAACGGCGACACATACACGTCGTCAAGTTGTGTTTTGTCCATGCGTGCGGCCAGCAATTCCGCTTCCTTTTTGCCGACTTCCGTCAGCGAATCGATTGAGTAGTCGGGGTCCCCGTGTCTTACGATAATCAGTTTCATTTTTTACCTTTGTTGTTCAACAGATTACTCGCCTGTTGTTATTTCAATGAAGTTATTTTCCTTCGATATTTACGGCGTCTCAGTCAAAATGCCTTTCGGCAAAAACCACCGCTCTCTACCAACGCACTACGCGCGCCGTTTGTCATGACTCCTCTTCGGTGTACTCGCAGGACTGTCTGTCGAACGTTGGCACGACAAACACGCCGTCGTGCAGTTTGTCCATTTCAGTCTGAATATATTCGGTCAGTTCGTCGTCGGTCATTTTGCAATCAAAGGTCACTGCAACGTCGAAAATAAGGTTGACCACCTTGGGTCCCTTGGTCATGCGGAAGTCATGTACTCCGTAGCGTTTGTCCAGACCACGCACAATGTCGCGCACCTCGCCGCGGTACTTGTCCACAACAGGGTCTCCGACGATAATCGGATCCATGTGTATCACAAGGGTTACGTCAGTGTGCTGTGCAAAGTCGCGCTCGATTTTGTCAATCAGTTCGTGGCTTGCCATCACGTCAACCGCACTGTCCACTTCCACGTGCACGCTTGCGTAAAACTTGTTGGGTCCGTAGTTGTGCACTTCCAGGTCGTGTATGCCCATTACGCCGTCGAAACGCATAATTCTGTCGTAGATGGACTGCACCAGTTCCTTGTCGGGCGCGCGTCCCAGAAGTTGGCTCATTGTGTCGCGCAGTATGGACACGCCCGCAACGGCGATAAGTATCGCTACAATTAGCCCCATTATACCGTCAAGATACACAAAACCCGTGTAATGCGCGACAATTACCGACGCTAAAACACCGAAAGTGGCACACGCGTCGGATACGCTGTCCGTAGCCGTAGCCTTCAACAGTTCGCTTGCGTAATTTTTTCCGAGTCTGCGGTTGAACAAAAACATCCACAGTTTGACAAGTATACTTACGCCAAGTACTCCCACCGTCCACCAACTGAATTCCGTTTCTTCGGGCGTTACTATTTTGCCTATGCTTTGCGAAGCAAGTTCCAGCGCAAGCACAATGACAATGACGCCTACGATAAGCGCGGACACGTATTCCACGCGCTGATGCCCGTAGGGGTGATCCTTGTCGGCGGACTTGCCAGCCAACTTGAAACTGACAAGAGAAATAACGTTGCTTCCGCAGTCTGTAAGGTTGTTCAAGCCGTCGGCAAACGCGGACACAACGCCGAACAGCAGTCCTACGGCAATCTTGGAACAGGCAAGCAGTACGTTGAGCACTATGCCCACAATGCCGCTGAGTTTGCCTACGCGTTGCCGCACAGACACGTTTTGAGTGTCGTTGTAGTTCGGCACAAAAGTCTTAAGTAAAAGTTTAGTCATATTTTTATTTTTAGTAACATGTTGCGAAATGCGTCTGTTATTCCGCCGCTTGGGTAGGCGTTACGCCGTTTTCCGTTGTTGCCGTTGCATTTTCCGAGCCGAGTTCGGCAATAAGTTTGCCTCGGTTTGCCTTGTCGTATTTTTTGACTATTACGGCGGGCACAAACACCAACGCCGCCGCAACGCCCGCAAACAGAAACAGTTCAAAGGGATACACGTGGTCGCCTATTTTGTAGCCGCTTGCCACAGTGATAAGGTCGTTGTATTCCGTCAGCACGGGTCCGAAACCCTTGATGATGAGCGGATTTATCAGACTTGCCAGCACCATGGGCACCATTACGTACAGTATTATGCGCACGCCCTGGAAGCAGCCCGCCTTGTCCGACGGTGTGTAGTTGCGCGCCGAAGCATTGAACACGCCTGCCGCAAGCAGACTTGCGCCCTCGACCAGCGTGCCGCCGATGACAAACATCACCAGGTATTTCCACAAACACAGCCGTACTGTTGCCGCCGACAAACTTGATTGCATACACCACCAAACCGCCAAGCACTCCCGCCGCCGCAACGGGATAGAAAAATTTGTCGCGCCCGTACTTGTCCATAAGTTTACCGCCGACAGCCGCAGTTGCCGCCGACAGCAACACTACCAGCGCAAGGGGCAACACGTAGTTGTCACCGAAGCCGAGCGTGTACTGCAACAGCACAATCATGTAGGGTTGCCACAACTGCATGGACAATCCGCTGAACATCATGCCCAGCAGACACACGTACACAATGCCGTGCTTAGCGATGTTTTTCGGTTTGAAGCCGTACACGACCTCCGACCAGTACTTACCGCTGCGGTCGGGCACAAGCGACGGGCTGTCGTTGAGCACAAACACCCCCCCAATGCCGGATACGGCAGTCATGCCGCCGAGAATAAGGAAAAACGTTGTCCAGTTGCCGTTTTGCGTAAGTCCGTCAAAGGCAACGAAAATTACCATAAGCGCGGCAACGGGCATAACGGACAAAATTACATCCACAAAACCGCGGTTGGTAACGTCCGTCACGTCGGTAATCCATGCGGAAAACGCCGCGTCGTTGGACAGCGAACCGAACAAAGTCATTACGCAGTCCATGATTACAAACACAATTACCGCCGTAACAACTCCCTCCGCCGCAACGTGGCCATTGCCGAAAAAAGCGAAACTTGCCGTAACCAGCCCCCACACGATGTAGCCGAAACATACAAATTGTTTGCGCTTGCCGACTCGGTCGGTCAGCACGCCGCCGAGAATTGATACAATTGCCGCAACCACCGCGCTTGCCGCCACTGTCAGCGACGAAGCCCACGGCTCGGTTGTGATATTTTTTTGAATAAAGGTGCTGAAATAAACGTTTTCCACCACCCAGGCAATTTGTCCCATCAGCCCGAACAGCAAAATCGACGTCCACACTTTGCCGCCCAGTCTGTTGGGTTTCACTACTTGCGTTTGCGACACAACTGTCACCTCCGTCTGCGAGTTTTTGATATTGTACGTATCGTCTTTGGCAAAAACCGCTAAGCACGCGTTGCGACAGCCATGTAACCGCCCTCACCGCAGCCGCGCTGCAAATTTTGTATACATTGTACCACACAACCGGACGACGTTCAAGGCAAAACAACTTATTTGTTGAATTTTTGCCGCGATTGTGGTAAAATTTTGTAATCAACACGAAATCGCCGTCAAAACGCCACGGCAGAGACACGCATGAACGACAAAGACAACCTTACAATAGTATATTACGCAAGCACGGACGACTTTGCAAATGCCGACTTGACGGCAAACGCGGAACGCGAAGCGCAGATTGCCGCGTCCCCGGACGAGGTAAAACTTCAGCGCAGACTGGCGTGGATTGCATTGCAACGCGCAGCGGATTTTTTTGCGGAAACGACAGGCACTACGCCGCCGCAAATCCGCATTGCGGGCAACAGGCGACCGCAAGCGACGGGAGCGTATGTTTCCGTTGCGCATTGCGCCGTTGCCGTTGCCGCCGTGGTAAGCCGGGCTCCTGTCGGGGTGGATTGCGAACCGACAAAACGCATTTTGCCGCAAAACATTGCCGACCGCATTGCACTGCCGCAGGAACGCCGCACACTGTCGCCGCACCCGACAAACGACGCGTTGCTTCGTCTGTGGACAGCCAAGGAAGCCGCATTCAAAGCATTGCCGACCCCCGCGCAACCGCCCGTAGTGTGGCAAGTTGACACGACAGCGTTTTGCATCGGCTCGTTTGAAGCGGCAAATGCCGTCATTTCCGTGGCAACGCCGTCGCAAACGGAAATTATCTCCCAGAGGCTTACGCCGGACGACCTACAAGGCTAACTTAACCGACTTTTCTACTGATTGCTTTTGTAAAATTACCACTCGGCACCGCTTTTACGGACAACGATTAAAAGCCGTCTGCTTCAGGCAACTTTACGCTCGCAGACAGACAGCATTCATACAAAACCCGCGACCTTCATACAATTGATGTGAAATCCTTATGACGGAGAGTAATATGAAATTGAACAGAAGGTCTTTTTGTTTTGCGGCAAAACTTATCGTTGTCTTAGTCGTGCTGACTGTTGCGCTGTCGGTGCTTGCGGCATGCTCCACGGACAAAATGAAGCAGGCTGAAAAGGACGGCGACAACTACAAAATCGTGATGTCCTACGACCCCGAAACGCACACGCTGTCGGCGACGCAGTTGACGGAAGTTACCAACCGCACAAACAATGCGTTTACAAAAATCATGTTCCACATCTACGCCAACGCCTACCGTGAGGGCGCGGAACCCATTGTACCCAACACCTACCGCGCCGCGGCTTACCCATGCGGTGAAAGCTACGGCAACATTGCCTTCGATTACGTCAAGGTTGACGACGTTGCGTGCGCCTTCCGCACAGAGGGCGACAACGGCGATTTGCTGGCGGTGCCCCTTTCGCAAGAGATGTTCCCCGGAGACAAAGTGACGGTGGAACTTACCTACAAAGTGACACTTGCCAACATTAAACACCGCTTAGGGTACACTTCAAATGCCGTTAATTGCGGCAACTTTTTCCCGATTGTGTGTCACATCGACAACGACAACTTCAGTGAAACGCCCTACTACGCCGTCGGCGATCCGTTTGTTTCCGACTGTGCAAACTTCGACGTGACGGTGTGCGCCCCGAGTAAATTTGTGGTTGCGGCAAGCGCGCAACTGACTTCCGTAACAAGCGCGGACGGTTTCGACACGTGGCATTACACGGGCAACGCGCGGCGCGACTTCGCAATAGTCATGTCCGACAAATACAAGAAACTCACCTCGCAGGTCGGCGACAAACAACTGCATTACTACTACTTTGCCGACGCCGAACCCGAAGCAACGCTTGCCGTGCAGACAGGCATGTTCGAGTACATGAACAAGCACGTCGGTGAATACCCCTACGAGCAGTATTCCGTCTGCGAAACGGACTTCTGCTACGGCGGCATGGAATACCCTTGCCTTGCCATGGTGACAAGCGGACAGCAAGCCTACAAAACCGCCGTCATCCACGAAACGGCGCACCAGTGGTTTTACGGCGTTGTCGGCAACGACCAGATTGCAAATCCGTGGATGGACGAGGGTTTGTGCGAATTTCTGACCTGTCTGTACATGGACGAGGCAGGGCTTGCGCCCCTTGAAAACGGCATAAAAGCCGCCACCAAAAATTACGTAACGTACGTTGACGTGCTCAACCGCTACTACGACCACACCGACACCACCTTCCGCCCGATAAACGCCTACAAAAACGACGGCGAATACGCGGTGATGACCTACGTAAAGGGTTGTCTGCTGTTCGACACGCTGTACCGCACGATGGGCAAGGACAAATTTTTGCGCACGCTTGCCGACTACTACGCCGCATGCGCATTTACCTTGGCAACGCCGCAGCAAATGACCGACTGTTTTGTCAGGCGCGGCGGCAAGGAGATGGCGACGATATTTGACAACTACGCAAGCGGCAAGGACATCATCGGCAAAGTGACGGACTGATTTTTCCCGCATTCGCCAAACAGCCGCCATCAAGTCGAACAAAACATTGACAAAATTAACAAAACAAGTTGAAAAAAATCAATACGTGTGTTAAAATTTAACAAAAGAGTTCAGGCGCGGGCATACAATGCGCCCGACAAGGAGCATCCGGATGCGCGTATTCGTTGCATTGCAATTACCCGACAAAACAAGACAAAATCTTTCCCGCTCGGCAGAGACGTTGCGCCACTTCGACAAAGGCGGCAAGTTTGTGCCTGCCGCAAACTACCACATCACGCTTAGTTTCCTGGGGGAAGTTGCCGACGACGACCTTATTTACGTACAGGCGGCAATGGACAAAGTTGCCCGCATGACCGCGCCGACAATGGCAGTGTCGCAAATAAGCGTGCTTCGCGCAAGTGACATCGTGTGCGCGAAATTTCGCTACGACAAAGCGTTGACGGAACTGCACGAAGCCCTTGCGGAAGAGCTGGAAAGTCGTCGTTTCACCGTCGAGCACCGCGCCTATCGCCCCCACGTAACGCTGGTACGCAAGTACAAATTCACCTTGCCGTTCAGCGAGGTAAGCAAAAGCGTGGACGTGTTCAACATGCCATTCGTCGCCGACAAAATGGTGCTGTACGCCAGCAACCTCGAAGGCGACACACCCGTCTACACGCCGCTGTACACCGTAACGCTGAGCGTTGAAACCCAATCGAAGTAGCAACAAAAAAAACACTTGATGATGTAACGCTCAATACGGCGCAAACAGCAAAACCCCCACAATCGACAACATAACAACAGCAAAAAAGATGTCGACGCATTTCGCCGACATCTTTTTTTTTGTTTTTCGGAAAATTTCTTTGCAACAAAATAGTACTTGAAACTCGATTCTTTTTTGTCGCTCCGACAACGATCCGCTGTACAACAAAACCCCACCGTTGTGCGTGGTTGCACACATCGGTAGGGTTGTCAGTTTGTATGGTTTTTGGGGAATTACTTCGGGTCGGCAGGATTATTTACGGATTAAGGACTTCTTCGGCAGTGGTCTTTTGCACAACACCGGTGCCGTCGCTTACAACAAATTCCACCGTGACAAGGGTTCCGTCGTAGTAGTACAGCAACTTGTCCGTAACCTTGGTTTCGCTGTAACTTGTCGTTGTGCCTTCACGCTTGAACACAATCACGACGCCTTGGGTTGCGTCCTGCAGGTTGCTGATAGCCGCAACAATGTCCGCGTAGGACTGATACTTGCCGTCGGACGAAACCACCACCGTGGTACTGTTGACAAAGTCAACCGAGTCGATGTTGTACTTTTTTGTTGCGCCCGGACTCGTTCCACCGCCGTTTGATCCTATATCCAGATACATCAGGTAAGCATTGTTATCACTTGAAGTTGTAGAACACCCTATTACATAGTCGCCTGCCAAAACAGGAATTTCAAAGTAGTAAGCACAGCCGTGTTCCAACACGTCGGATTTTGTCAAATTATCAAACGAAAACACTTTTGTTTTTCCGCTTGTATCTGCAGGGTCATACGAAATTTCTTTAGTCGTGTCGTCCCTGTACACATTGTTAATTCTGATAAGTGACGATATCTTTCCGTTTGTGCGTTTGACTTCGTAAAGGTCAAACATGGACTCTTTTCCTGAATTCTTGTAAAATGCACCGAGAATTGCTGTAATATACCCGGACTCCTTAAGAGTGAAATTCAGTCCGCCTTTTACAAATTCGTATTCATAAGGAACTTTTTCGCATTCACTATATTCTTCAGGCAAATCGCCGGTTGTATAATACTTACGGTCGATAAGAACATCATTTCGCGGCAAAATTTTCGTTTCCGTACTTGAAACGACATTTTGTCCGACACTCCCTGAAGGCAATGCCTTTACAAAATGGAATCCGTGCACAATTGTAGATCCTTCCATTGCACGGTCAAAATTTTTACGTACCGTATTATACTCTACAAAATCTGTTGACTGTTTGGTACCGTTCGAGGTTAATGCTGTTCCCGAAGATGTTTTTACATCATCCAAAATCCGATAAATAACACCTTCTGTATCTATTGTCAACATTTCAAAGCGAGTTTTATCGTAAACAAGATCGGCAGTCTGTATCTCACTGTAGCCGAGAGATTTATAAATTCCGCCTTGACCAAATCTACCATACGCCAGTGCTTGCAATCTTGTACGAATTGTACTGGTGTCTCGATCACCACTAGCGACAATGTAACCAGTATTACTTGTCTTAACGACTTCCTTATTAAGCGTATTATACGCATCATTCAAGTGATAGGTAACATTATTTACTATGGTAACTGATTTTGTAATCTCAGTAGACGTCAACGAGTCTAGACCCATTTTTTCTTTATCGACGTTAAGTGGAAGAACTGTTCCATCGTATAGATACACAATTTGGGGACTTGTCAACCTTGACGGATTCCAGTATACCTCTGAAGACAAAACATCCGTTCTTGCGCTTATGCCCCAGTTTTCATCGCGCGTAATGAATTTAGCTTCTGTATAGGTACCGAATTTAGCCATCGTGTAGTTTATACGTCTGCTTAACGTACGCATGTCCACACTGCCGCCCCAGTAGTCACTGTCGTTTTCGCCTATCGGGCGTTCCGTCCAGCCGACAAGGGTCGTGTCGTAGTCGCCGACTATCGAAAATTTACTTACCGTATTGCCGTATGCAACCTGGTTTCCGTTGGCGTCAATTGTTTTGGCAAGGGTTGTACCTTTGCTGCCGCCCGCAAGGTTGATGGTGCTGCGATACACGCCGAAATTTTTCAGCGAGCCTGCAACGTAGCCTGCCGCCAAGCCTACAAGGGTTTTGTCGGTGTAACTTTTTACCACAAGGTTGTCAACGTACATGCTGCCGACATACATCGAGCCGTAAAAGAATTGGTTTGCCTTTTGGGGGTCGGGGGAAGGGTTTGGGGCAGGTTCGGCACGACTGTCACAAAATTCAACGTTGTTGTCGTTGCCGGTGTAAGCACTTGACTTTGTTACCCATTCGTTGAAGTCGCCCACCACGCCGAACATTGCAACAAACTCTATCTGCGACGGAGTTGCGTCCGCAGCGTCTGCGCAGGTTGTAAGCATGCCGCTGTTGTCAAACTTCGCATTGGTGGGGTACACGCCGTAGTCATCCCGTTTGTTGGACACGTTAAGTTTGCTTACTGTCTTGTTGTTGCCGTCAAATTGTCCGATAAAGGGGTGTTCCGACGTGCCGATTGGCGGAAGAGCCTTAAGGTAGGACGCAACTTCCGACATGTCAATGTTTGACGTCAACTTGAAATAGGTTTGTGCGCGGCCGTTGTTTAGCCCGCTGCGCAAGTTGAAGTAACCAAGGTACTGCAGCCACGCAAGGTTGTACAGGTTGGTCGGGTTGTCAATCTGAAAAGGGTCAGCCTTACTGCCGTCGCCGCCGTTGAAGTACGCCGCCATTGACGAACCGCGGAAATTGGTAGGGAAGTCCAGCGAGCCGACGGAATTATCAAACCAGGCAAAAGTTGCAACGCAGCACAAAACGACGGCAATCGTAAGGCAGATTATGCCTACAGTTGTCGTGACAATGCGTTTGTTGTCCGTCGGGTTGTTCATGTGTTTGTCCTCCGTGCAGAGAAGTATCGGCGTACAAAGGCGAAGTGCGCCTTGCCGCACGCGTTGTGCGTAAGATTGATGTAAAAAATTTGCAAGTGATTTTTCTGTACGTGTTAGTTTTTCTGCAAAATTGACGTAGCAAACATACCGCCGTTGACGAGGGGGGGGTGGTCGGGGTAGCGGCGCTGTGGGGGTATTTTTGGGTAGTGATGGCGAAAACGGCAATGGGTTGTTACCGCTAATTTTATCATTATCTCAAGTAGTCGTAGACGAATGGGACCCTTTCGGGGGATTGGCACCCGAGCGTGCACGATTAGAAAAACCATTTCTTTTACTTGATTGTTCTGCAATCGGCGCCTCGCAATGACATATTATGAAACGGCGATAAAATGTTTACGTCTGCCCCCTCATCCGTCACTTCGTGACACCTTCTCCCCGAGGGTGAAGGCTTAGGCGGCTGTGCCATTGTTTATACGAAAGGCGTTTACAAGGTTCCCTTTCGGGGGATTGGCACGGCGCGTCAAATACAGTCGCTTCTCGCAATGACATATTAGTACAACCACTATAAGCAGTTATTTCCACTACGTCCGCCGAAGTTAGTACACTTGAAGTCGGCAAGCAAGTTACAAACAGTTCGTCAACTACATCAGGGGTGG
>OGOZ01001327.1_pt1 | contig 13972 bp, 16 predicted proteins | sample 1552801 | NCBI WGS metagenome assembly OGOZ01 (sample SAMEA2580196, study PRJEB22360) | human gut metagenome | biome: human gut; feature: human-associated habitat; material: faeces | place: Denmark | collected 2008/2010
CAAAACGGCGCAAAAAAGGTATACGCCATAGATGTGGGCTACGGACAGCTGGACTGGAAGCTGAGAAACGATCCGAGGGTCGTAGTGATGGAGCGCACAAACGCCCGCAATATGGAACCGGACTGGTTTACAGAGGCTCCTGACTTTGCCTCAATGGACGTTTCATTTATATCAGTTAAGCTGATACTGCCCGGTATATATAAAAGCCTTCGCGAAGGAGCACAGGCAGTTATACTCGTAAAGCCGCAGTTTGAGGCGGGCCGAGGCCGGGTAGGCAAAAACGGCGTGGTGAGGGATAAGGATACACACCGTCAGGTAGTGGAGGATACCGCCCGTTTTGCCCTGGACACAGGGTTCTCTATACGTCAGATAGACTATTCTCCCATAACCGGGCCGAAGGGGAACATAGAGTTTCTGCTGTTGTTGGAAAAAAGCGGCACAGCAGGAGGTACAGAGGTATTGGCCGACATACCGCATATTGTGGATATGGCGCACGGCGAGTTGGCCTGATGCATATTTTTTTCAAGAAAATAATATTTATACTTGAAATATGACGATAATATGCATACAATTAATGTACATTACAATTATTCTTTTGCTGACGAGCATATTATCATAAAAAGTCCATATGCCAACCGTCGCGATTTATAAAAACACTTTTTCAATTTACAGAGGAGCTTTAAAGTTAAATGCGAATCCAGAGCATTGGCATATTTGCAAACCCCAATAATGAAGGCGCACTGGCCGCAGTAAGCTCTGTTTACGGCGTAGCAAGGAGCCGGGGCATTAAGTGCTTTATAGACAGATCCTTCGCAAATATGGAGGAATTCAGCGGCTACGAGACGATACAGGAGCAGGTTCCCGGCCTCATGATAGCCATAGGCGGAGACGGCACAATACTTCACGCGGCAGGATACGCCGCCGAGCACGACATACCCATACTTGGCATAAACTTTGGCCGCATAGGATTCCTGAGCGAGATAGATGTAGAGGGCATATCCGACGCGCTGGACGCTATAGAGAGCGAGCAGTACCGCACGGATAAATGCATGATGCTTTCATGCAGCGTGAATGGCTGCGCCGCTAAGGACTGCCTTAACGAGGCGGTTTTGTACAGAAAAAAGTTCTCCGGCGTAGTATCGATTACTGTAAATGTGAACGGCATAGATGCTGGAACGGTCTCCTGCGATGGCCTTATAGTAGCTACGCCGACCGGCTCCACAGGCTATTCCATCTCAGCCGGCGGTCCGGTAATCGCTCCTAACACCGATGTTGTGATAATCAACCCAATATGCCCTCATACACTGGCCTTCAGGCCTATAATTGCGCCCGGGGATTCCGTAATAGAGCTTTCCATAAAACAGGAAGGCTTCCTGGGTATGGACGGCGTATCCACGGAGCGCGTGCTGCCCGGGGACATGGTAAGAATATGCAGAAGCCGGCGCAGCGTGCGCTTTATAAGGCTCGGCGATCGGAATCTTTATTCACTCATACGAAATAAGCTTTCCTGATAAATACGTATTTATTTTTCGCGAAGCGGACAATCGCGAATATACGATATACAAGAGAAAAAATCATAGCTGACGGAGGAGTGAAGTAATGAAATCTGCACGGCATTCCATGATACTCGAGCTTATTGACCAGTACGATATCAATACGCAGGATGAGCTTGCCTCAATGCTCAATGACAGAGGAGTAAAGGTGACGCAGGCCACAGTATCCCGCGACATAAAGGATCTGAGGCTTATAAAGGTATTGACCGAAAGCGGCTCCTATAAATATGCTACGGTCGATAAGGCAGAGGCGGGGCTCAAGGATAGATTCATAAGCATATTTGCCCATTCGGTTGTATCCATGGCCGAAGCGGGAAATCTTATAGTCATAAAGACCATTACCGGCACGGCTCCTGCTGCGGCGGAAGCTATAGATTCTATGCGCCTCGACGAAATAGTAGGCACTATGGCCGGAGATAATACTATTTTTGTTGCCGTAAAGGACCCGGCTGTCACCCCTGAGCTTATAAAGCGCTTTCAGGGTATGATCAAGGCCTAACTGCGGCGGAGAGGTTAATGTTAAAAAGGCTGTCTATAAAAAACGTCGCCCTGATAGAGCGGCTGGATATGGATTTCGACAATGGGCTTAACGTGCTTACCGGCGAGACCGGAGCCGGTAAATCCATCATTATTGACGCTGTAAATCTGGCGCTGGGAGAGCGGGCAAGCAGGGAGCTCATAACCACGGGGGCTGAAAAGGCGTCTGTAGAGGCGGAGTTCGATATAGAAGGCGAGGAAGCCGTAAAGTCCATGCTGCGGCAGAATGAGCTGGAGGACGACGGTCTGATAATATCCCGTGAGCTGTCGGCTTCGGGCAAAAACGTATGCCGCATAAATGGTACGCTCGTTAACCTTGCTACGCTTAAGCAGATAACAGACCTGCTGGTAGATGTTCACGGCCAGCATGAACACCAGTCGCTGCTCATGCAGTCGCGGCATATAAGGTTTCTGGATTCTTTCGCAGGGGAAAGGGATAGGGCTCAACGCGAAAAAGTGGCGGGGCTTTATTCCGAATGCAAGGCTATACAGTCAGAGCTTTTGGGCGGCTTCGGCTCCGAGGACGAGCGGGCCCGGGAAGCGGACATATTAAGATATCAGATAAACGAGATAGAAAATGCACGGCTCACTGCCGATGAAGAGCAGAAGCTCACGGAGGAGCGGGCGGTGCTTATTAATGCAGAACGTATAATGACGTCGCTGCAGAAGAGCTCCGAGGCTGTCTCTGGAGACGAAGGGGCCGTGGGGCTTCTCAGCCAAGCCGTATCTGCCATTAAGGATATATCTGGCATATCGACAGAGTACGGCGAGCTGTCAAGGCGGCTCAGCGAGGCGTATTATACCATCGAGGATATAGGCTATACGCTCAGGGACATGCGTGACTCCTTCGACTTTGAGCCGGGCAGGATAGATCAGATAGAGCAGCGGCTCGAGATCTATTCAAACCTCAAAAAGAAATACGGTTCAGAGGTAGAAGATGTTATCGCCTTCGGCGAGCGGGCGTCGGAACGTCTCGGGCAGCTGGAGGGCGCGCAGGAAAAGCGGGAAAAACTGCAAAAACAGCTTGCGGATAAGGAAAAGCTGTATAGGGCTGAGGCGGCAGCGCTTACGGATATACGACGCACAGAGGCAGAAAAGCTGCAAAGGGAACTGCTCAGCCACCTGAAGGATCTTGGCATGGAAAAGGCGCGGTTCGAGGTCAGAATTGACCCGCTCACGGAGCCGGGACAGAACGGCATGGACAGGGTGGAATTCATGCTTTCCGCCAATCCGGGCGAAAGCCTGAAGCCCCTTGAAAAAGTAGCGTCGGGCGGCGAAATGTCACGCATAATGCTGGCATTCAAGGCCATTGCCGCCAATGCGGATTCCATACCCACGCTGATATTCGACGAAATAGATACGGGCATAAGCGGCCACATAGCCGCGGTGGTGGGCGAAAAGATGGTGAGCATAGCGGATAATCATCAGGTGCTTTGCGTGACACATCTGCCCCAGATAGCGGCCCTTGCGGACGTACACTTTATGGTGCAGAAGCAGGACGATGGACAGACTACCAGAACAAGCCTGAAGCGGCTGGAAATGGAGGAACGGTACGAATACATCGCCCGTATGATGAGCGGCATGGAGGATTCAAAGCTAGCCTACGAGCACGCCAGGGAACTGATAACCCACTCTGAAGAAATCAAGCAAAAGCGTCGTAAAAATAAATAATAAAATACATCGGCATTACAAATCATAAACACTGCGAAGTTGCTTCGCGGTGTTTATTTTTATTCTTTAAGGCGGTGTATATATGAAAAGACTTTGGCAAAATCTTGCGAAATGTATAGGTCTGGCGCTGTGTGTGACGCTCGTCTGCTTTAATTCAGGCGAGCAGATGAGTTATGTGCGCGGGCTGTCCAACAGCGTATCCACCGATCAGCTGGAAAATATATGCCGGAGCCTGAGCGGACCGCTAAGCCTCAGTATGGGCGACAGGGATGTATATGTTTCGGAAAGCCTTTCCGAGACGCTCTCCGGAAAAAGCGGCAGCGCCAGCATTCGCCTTTTCGGCGCTATACCAATAAAGACAATAGAGTACGGCGAACGGCAGGACATAACCGTAATGCCGGGAGGGATGCCCATAGGCGTATCCATATATACAGACGGGGCGCTGGTGGTGGGCCTGGGCAGCATATCCGAAACTGCGCAAATATGCCCGGCGGCGTCTGCAGGCATAAGGGCCGGAGACGTCATAACTGCGGTCAACGGCGAGACTGTGCGGGATTCGCTGCATCTGAGCGAGCTTTGCTCTAAAGGCGGGGAGCTGATGGTGAATGTTCGCCGCGACGAGCAGCAGCTGACTGTCGCGCTTACTCCCGTTAAGGATCCGGAAAACGACACATATCGGGCAGGTATGTGGGTGAGGGACAGTACATCGGGCATTGGCACGCTGTCCTTTTGCAATATGTCGTCGCTCAGATACGGAGCGCTCGGCCACCCTATAACGGATATAGATACAGGCGCCATAATAGATGTAGGCAGCGGCAGCATAGTTGAATCCAGCATAATAGGCGTATCAGCTGGCAGCAACGGTATACCGGGCGAGGTAATAGGCTCGTTTTCAACGGCAAGCAGACAGTTGGGCAGCATAGAACTAAACTGCGAATACGGTCTGTACGGTGAGATGGACGAAATACCCGTGAACCCAATATACCCAAACGGCGTAAAGCTGGCATACCCTGACGAGGTGCATACCGGAAAGGCTGAGATACTGTCCACCGTGGACGATCGCGGAGTATGCGCTTATGAGTGCGAGATAATCAAGCTGTATCCGCAAAAGGAGATGAGCGGCAAGGGTATGGTAATAAGGATAACGGACAGGGAACTCATCGCAAAGACGGGAGGGATCGTTCAGGGCATGAGCGGCAGCCCCGTAATGCAGGATGGAAAGCTGATAGGCGCTGTTACTCATGTGTTTGTGAACGACGCGAAGTGCGGCTACTGTATATATTCTTGGTGGATGAACAGGGTTAGCGAAAAGATACTGTAAAAATTCGAAAATAATTGCGGTTTGCTGTTTAAAAAATGGCCGCAATGTGCTATATTGGAATTACACGTGTTAAGGTCTATTTTTTTGCGGGAAGTTTCGTTGTATGAAAATGAGTAAAACAAAAATACTTGTAGTAAAAGATTACGCTAATTACTGCACTGAGTTAATAGGGCTGCTGAAAGATTCGGGATGCTTTGATGTGCTGCCGCCGGTGCATGACCCGAGGTCTGTTGTTGACAATGTAAAAGAAAACAAGCCTGATCTCGTGATACTCAATGCGACTATGGCAGGGAGCGATGGCATAGAGATACTAAGCACCATACGCAACTGCCCTGAGACGAAAGATACCAGAGTGGTAGTTATAACGCCCATACTGGATGACAGCCTGATAAATATTTATCAGGCACTGGGCGCGGCGTTTATAATACACAGCAGCAATCCTCCTGCAATGGTTTACCATAGGATTCTGGACCTTACTATGGACGACGAAGCAGGCAGAACTATAAGGGACGAGCAGCGAAAATGCGAATACGCGGTAATGGCGGAGAACATGGCGAACAACTTCTTCAGAGTGATAGGCATTCCTGTAAACCTTATTGGATATGCACAGCTCCGCAAATCCATACTTTACTGTGTGGAAAACAGCCTTTATCAGATAAATCTGTCGCAGGATGTATATCAGTACGTGGCGGAATGCTTCGTAACTACTCCTAAAAGAGTGGAGCGCAACATTAGAACCGCCATAGAAGCGGCGTGGAGCCGCGGAAACATAGAAGCCCAACACAGATACTTTGGCAACACTGTAAGCCAGTCAAACGGCCGGCCTACCAATAAGGAATTTATAGCGAACATAACTGACAGAATAGTTACCCATCTGCGCCACAGTTAAAGAACATAAATACAATATGTCTTAAATCCCGTCCCGCGCTCATATATTTTGTTATGAGTTGAAAGGAAGGGTGATTTAATGCGCTACCTTGGACGGCGGTGGTACATATATGCCTTTGCGGCGGTTATGGCATTTGCGGCCGGAGCTTCGATGGAGTGGCAATGCGAGGGATATACGGCTGCCGCCATAAGCGCCATAGGCGAGATGAGCGGAACCGGGCTTTTGAGGCTGTCGGGATATGGGCTGCTGTCTGCGGCTATGCTGTACTCGATGGCGGCGATAGCTAAGGACGTGTTGCCCGGCAGTATCCTTAAAACAACGGCGTTATGGATAAAATCGTTTTTAATGGGCCTTTTTACCCGAACCGTGATAGAGGACTGGCCTGGGCTTATTGGTATACCGATAATAGCCCTGTCCTTCATGGGAGGGCTGTGCCTTTGTATGGGGCTTATAGTCAGGTCTTGGGAAAAGAGCGTAACCAAGGGGGAGGCGCTGGGAATGAAGATGGCGCTGTTCGCGGCGGGCGCATTAACGGAGGGGATAGTGCTGCCTTCCGTCATAAGGATGGTAGCCATGCTATCCAAATGATTTGACGGAGCCGTCGACCGGTGGTAAAATCATAGCACAAAAGAAAATGCATAACGAAGGGAACTTAAAATAATGGCAAGGAAAAGAGCAACTATAATTGTGCTTGACAGCGCCGGCATAGGCTACCTTCCGGATGCCGCCGAGTTCGGCGACGTGGGGGCGAATACATTCTGCAACATATATAAAAAGCGCGGTCATCTGGATATACCCAATATGCGCTCTTTCGGTATAGGCAATATAGAAGGCACCGAACTGGGCGGATACGACGGAAAGATAATAGGCTGCTACGGCAGGGCGATGGAAAAAACCAAGGCAAAGGATACGACCTGCGGTCATTGGGAGATGGCCGGCATTATAATGGATAATCCGTTTAAGACCTATCCTAACGGATTTCCAAAACATATAATGGATAAATTCGAGAAGGCCATAGGCCGCGGCACCCTTGGGAACTGCGTTGCCTCAGGCACCGTTATAATTCAGGAGCTGGGCGATGAACATGTAGCGACCGGCAAGCCCATAATATACACCTCCGCGGACAGCGTATTTCAGATAGCCGCCCATGAGGATGTAATACCTCTCGACGAGCTGTACTCCATGTGCCAAAAGGCAAGGGAGATACTGGTTGGCGACGACCTTGTGGGCCGCGTCATCGCACGTCCGTTCATAGGCGGAAACGGCAAGTATACCCGCACGGAGCACCGCAGGGATTACGCCATACCTCCGATAGAGGACACCATACTGGACGGCCTTACCGCAAAGGGCTTTGAGACTGTGGCCGTTGGCAAGATAGAGGATATATTCCACAAGCGGGGCATAACCACCGTAAATCATACCACCAATAACCCGGCGGGAATCGAGGCCACCATAGATTTTCTGAAAAATGGCATTGGTAGCTTCATATTTACCAATCTGGTGGATACCGATGCGCTGTACGGACACCGCAACGACGTAGAGGGCTACGGCAAGGCTCTGGAGTATTTTGACAGCAAGCTGCCGGAGATAATGGGTGCGATGACCGACGAGGATATACTCATAGTTACTGCCGACCATGGCTGCGATCCCACTTTCCCCGGAACTGACCATACCCGGGAGTATATACCTATACTGGTGTATGGTAAAAAGCTTAAGGAAGGCGTGACAATAGGCACACGAGAGACCTTTGCCGATATAGGCTGTACCGTATATGAGTATATAACAGGCGAATCCTGGAGAACAGGTACCTCCTTCCTGAAGGAAATACAGTAAAAATTTAATACATGGCGCAATAATGGCCCCCTTTGCCTAATATTATTAAATAACGGCAAAGGAGGTCTTTTTATGGGTAAAAGGTTGGCGGGGACGCTGTTGGCTGTGGTACTGCTCATAAGCTTTGGAGCGGCATACGGTGAGGAGTATCCGGTGGACGTATCCGGCATGAAGGCGGCTGTACTGTGCAGCCAGGATGGTCAGAGCATAATTGAATACAATTCGGCCGAAAGGCTGGAGGTGGGAGGTCTGGGGCGGCTGCCGCCTGCGATAAAATAGACGGCGGCGGGCTGGCGCTTACGGATAAAGTCACCGTCAGCCGCGAGGCGGCAAGGGTACCGGGACCCACTGCGTTCCTGGACGCATACGAGAACGCCGAGGTATCCATGCTCCTGAAAGCGGCGGCGGTAATATGCGCGGGAGACGCCATATATGCCTTGGGCGAGGCGGCATACGGATCCATAGAGGCCTGCGCAATGGCAGCGGCGGAAAAGCTGAATAGCATGGGCATACAGGCGGAAAGTGGAGAAATAGCCAACGGCAGTGTCAGGCTTTCAGCCGATGATCTTGTAAGGATCGGCGGCAAACTGAGCACGAGCGAATGCTTTTCGCTGTACAGCGGCATATTCTACGACAGCATACAGCATGAGGACGGCAGGACGACGGAGCTTGCAAGCTCAAATAAGCTTATAAAGAGCTGCGTGGGTACAAACGGCGTAGCTACCGGCTCATCGGCCGAGGCCGGATACTGCGGCATATTCTCCGCGAAGCGCGGGAGCGCCGTATTTATCTGCGCCGTAATAGGCGCTAAAAACTCATCCGAAAGGGCGGCTAAGGCAAAGGCGATGCTGGAATATGCTTTCGCCGCATACGATATAAAGACGGTGGCAAAACAGGGCGAGCGCATCGCGGCGGTTGAGGTAAAAAACGGAACAGCCTCCGTAGCAGAGCTTACGGCGAGAGAAGGGGTAGTGTGCCTGCTGCCGAAGAACGCCGAGCTGCAATCAGATAAAGACATACCGGATATGCTGGAAGCGCCGGTATCAAAAAACGACGTGCTGGGCAGCATCACCTACAGCCTTGACGGCGAGCAGATAGCCAGGGTGGAGCTGGTATCCCCAGCTGATATACCCCGCGCGGGCACAGCGCACTATGTAGGGCGGATACTTTGTGAATGGCTGCATGCCTGAAGGCTCTGCGGTTGCATACTTTTGAGCAATAGCGTATAATAAAACCAACTATTGTGATAGGAGAAATGCAATTGCTTAACAGTATCGCAAACGGAATATCTGGCTCCCTCGGCTCCTATGTAATGGAGCTGCTTTACAGGATGCCGGCCATTTTGGTGGCTCTGGCCTTCCATGAGTGGGCTCACGCCTATGCCGCGTATAAGCTGGGGGATCCTACCGCTTACAATTTGGGCAGAATGACGCTGAATCCCTTTGCCCATATTGACCTAATAGGACTCATAATGATGATGCTGGTGCGCTTCGGCTGGGCAAAGCCTGTACCCGTAAGCACACGCAACTTCAAGCACCCAAGAAGGGACGAGATAATAGTATCTCTGGCAGGCGTGGCTATGAACCTCGTGCTGGCTTTTGTTACCATGCTCATATTTTTTGGCCTGATGGTGGCAGGCAAGGCCGGCAACGCCGCCCTCAACACTATATTCTATTATTTCTACTTTATAAATCTGGGCCTCTGCGTGTTCAACATACTGCCTATACCGCCCCTCGACGGCTTCCATGTGGCCTCCTGCCTTTTTATGCGCAGCATAGGTCCAAAGCCGTTTATGTTCCTGCAGAAGTACGGCTTTGTGATACTTATAGTGCTGCTTATGACCAACTGGCTGGACGGCATTATGTCATCCGCAGTGAACTTCCTGATGTCCGGAATGATGAACATATGTGCAGCCATATACGGCCTGTTAGGGCTGATGTAACATGGCATACGAGGTAAACCTTAAAGAATTCCAAGGGCCTCTGGATCTGCTGCTTCACCTTATTGAGCAGGCAGAGGTGGATATCAAGGATATTTTTATATCCGAGATAACCGCCCAGTACCTTGAATACATGGGTCAGATAGACACGCTGGATATGGATACCGCCAGCGAATTCCTTACCATGGCGGCGACGCTGGTGTATATAAAATCCCGTTCGCTTCTGCCGAAGCCCCCGAAGGAAAACACCGAGGAAGAGGATCCCGCCGATGCCCTCATACGCCAGCTGCGTGAATACAGGGCGGCAAAAGAAACGGGTGAGAAGCTCCGTTCGCTTCTGGACGGGGCGCGGGGCATATATGCAAAGCTGCCGGAGGAGTTTGTGCTCCCGCCCCAGGAGATAATCTTGGAGGAATCCTCAGTTCAGAGTCTGTTTGACGCCTTTGCTGAGCTTATGGACAAGCGCAGGGAGGAAAAACAGCGGGAGATAAACTCTCAGGAGGTAATGGATGACCGCTTCACAATACGACGGCAGCTGGTAAAAATACGTGACGTACTGAGAGACAAGGTCAGCGTGCCCTTTGAGGAGCTGTTTGAGGACGATGCACCAAAGATGGAGATGATAGTTACCTTCATGGCGCTGCTCGATATGCTCATGAGAGGTGAGATAAGCATAAAGCAGCCAAGGCCTTACGAAAAGATAACGATAACCGCCAAAGAACTCCGGGAGGACGACGAGGACGCGGAGTACATGGACGAACAGTAAAAGGAAAAGCAAACGATGCAGGACGAACGCTATTCGGCAATTGAGTGCATACTCTTTGTGTCCGGAGAACCGGTGTCGCTGGTACAGCTCCAGCGTGCGCTGGATATAACAGGCATAGAGATTAACGCAATAATACACAGCATGGAAAAGCAGTATCGCCAGGAGGAGCGAGGCATACAGCTATACATAACCGACGACACGGTGCAGCTTGTATCCAACAAAAAATACGCCAGCTACGTTGAAGAGCTGCTTCAGCCTGCCCAGACTAAGAGCTTTACTCAGGCCATGCTGGAGACGCTTTCCATAGTGGCATACAAGCAGCCTGTCACAAGGGCGGATATAGAGGCCGTCCGAGGGGTAAGATGCGATTATTCCGTGAGCCAGCTATTGAAGCTGGGGCTCATACGGGAGCTGGGCCGCAGGGATTCCGTAGGGCGGCCTATGATGTTTGGCACTACGGACGCCTTTTTGCGGCAGTTTGGGTTACACTCCATCGAGGAGCTGCCTGAATACGGCGCATTTGCCATAGAAGCCGATGGCGGCGAGGAAAAGCCTTCATAATTTTTACCAAAGCAAACAATACTAAGGGCTATGAAAGTAGTCCTTTTTTTGTTTGCTGCGATTCTTATAATGCTTTGCGCCGCGCTCGTATGCCCTGTGGAGATAAATACCAGGGCGAGGGTAAAGCCGCGTTTTGGGGAGGTACAGGCCGATATATGCGTGCTTGGTACAATAAAAATAAAGGCGGACGCGCTTGCGGTCTGGCTGCCGTTGGAGGCGGATATACGGATAAACGGCAGAAGGATAAAGCTCAAACGGCAAAGGCGGGGCGGCAGTATACTACCATCGATAAGAAGGGGAATTATTATAAGGCGCCTGTATATAATGGGTGAATTTGGCATGGCCGGCGATGGGGCAAAGACGGTTATAATAGCGGGGATAATGCGTGAACTTGGGCTGACAGCTTGCGCCCTATCCGGCGCCGGAGATATATGCGCCGATATACGGCCTGCCCTTGAGCGAAACGCCTTTTGCATAAATTTGGAAGGGATAGCCCAAATAATCCCGGCGCAGATTATATTTGCCGAAGCAAAGCGGCGAGGTAAAACCAAACGGGAGGAGAAATATCAAAATGCACCCTGTTGAAAACATAATGAGGACCACCATGGAGCAGCTCAAGGAAATGGTGGACGTTAACACCGTAATCGGAAAACCGATACTTACTGCTGGAGAGACGATGATATTACCCGTGTCCAGGCTGTCCATGGGCTTTATATCCGGCGGTGGGGAATACGGTCAAAAGACTGAGCGCACTCCAATACAAAAGAGCAGCGATGAGATGGGGGAGTGTACGAGATATCCCTTTACCGGTGCCGCGGTCGCCGGAATGACCATAACCCCTATGGCGTTTTTGTCAGTGAACAACGGCAGCATAAAGGTGATGCCCGCGGATTACGATACCACGTTTGACAGGGCGGTGGAGATACTGCCCGAAATAATAGAGACCGTAGAGCAGGCCATAGCCAGAACAAAGCCCTGCGCCTCTGAGAGCGAACAGGAATGAAGGCCGGGCTTTTAAGACTGCCTGCGCTGTGTATAGCTGCTGTAATACTGCTGACTTTCGGCAGCGCATCAGCTGACGGACTGGACGTATCCGCTAAGGGAGCCGTACTCATCGAGAGCCGGACGGGCAAGGTACTGTATGCGAAAAACGCACATGAAAAGCTGCCAATGGCCAGCACCACAAAGATAATGACCGCGTTGCTGGCAATAGAAAACGGCAATTTAAACGATATAGTGGAAACGGATGCCTCCGCCTACGGCACAGAGGGCTCCAGTATATATCTCGATTATGAGGAAAAGATAAGCCTGAAGGATCTTTTGTACGGCCTTATGCTTTCTTCGGGCAACGATGCGGCGGTAGCAATAGCGGTACATATAGGCAAAGGGACCAATAAGTTTGCCGAGATGATGAACGCCCGGGCAAAAAGCATAGGCGCTTTGAACACTAATTTCGTAACGCCAAACGGACTGCACGATGAGAACCACTATACCACAGCTTACGATCTTGCCCGCATAACCGCAGTAGCCATGAAAAACCCCATATTCCGGGAGATAGTATCTACACAGTATTACAGGGCGGAAACCGGGGCAAAGCCGCGCACCTTCAAAAACAAAAACAGGATACTATGGGAATATGACGGAGGCAGCGGAGTAAAGACAGGCTATACAAAGATAGCGGGCAAATGCCTGGCGTTTTCCGCAGAGCGGAACGGAATGGAGGTAATAGGCGTGGTGCTCAATTGCCCCGGAATGTTCGACGATGCTAAGGCCATGATGAACTATGCCTTTGAAAACTACGAGACAGCCACTATGGTAAAGGCGGGAAATACAATTGCCGGGGTGGACGTTGCAGGAGGAGAAAAAAACATATTGGAACTGAAGGCCGGTGAAGATATAATAGTACCTGTAAGGAAAGGCGAAAGCGCGTCATACCGCACCAGGGTGATATTAAAAGAAGGGTTCCATACGCCTATAGCCGAAGGAACAGAGCTTGGATGCGTAGAGGTATTGGATGACGGCGCGCTGCTTTGCACATGCCCTCTGCTCTCGGCAAAGGACATGCCGGGCGTAGGCATACGCTTCTACTTTGACAAACTGATGAGGTGCTTTACGGCGTAAGCCATGCGCCTTTGTGGGGGTAAAAATGCGTTTACAGAAGTTCATGGCGGACGCCGGGATAGCTTCAAGGAGAAAGTGCGAGGAATACATAGCTGAGGGCCGTGTGAAGGTCAACGGCAATACAGCCGTGATAGGCTGCACGGTGGAAGATGGCGATGAGGTGCTGTTTGACGGCAATCCGGTATGCGGAAAGACCGCAAGAGTAGCCATAGTGCTGAATAAGCCTCAGGGCGTGGTATGCACCTCCAGCGACCCCGAGGGCAGAAGGACCGTGGTGGACTATGTAAAGGAGCTGCCCTACAGGCTTTATAACGTGGGCAGACTGGATTACGATTCGGAAGGGCTCATCATACTTACAAACGACGGCGACCTTGCATATAAGATGATGCACCCTAAGTTCACTGTGGAAAAGACCTACCATGTAGTATGCACCGGCAGTCTTGCCGGCAGCGACAAAGAGCGGCTCGAAAAGGGGGTAGCCCTTGAGGACGGGCTGACCGCCCCTGCAAAAATAGAAAATATAGAGTATTCACAAGGCAGGACGGCCTTTGACATAACCATACACGAGGGCAGGAACCGGCAGGTGCGCCGCATGCTTTCCGCCGTAGGCCGTGAGGTTATGCTGCTCAGAAGAATAAAAGAGGGTTCCATAACGCTGGGAGGGCTTAAGGGAGGACAATGGCGTTACCTTACGGAAGGCGAACTTGATTCTCTTATGCGGGAACAATACCATCAGTTGACAAGAGCACACAAGCCCTAAAGGCTTGTTTTGGGACGCTCC
>OGOZ01001332.1_pt1 | contig 13928 bp, 22 predicted proteins | sample 1552801 | NCBI WGS metagenome assembly OGOZ01 (sample SAMEA2580196, study PRJEB22360) | human gut metagenome | biome: human gut; feature: human-associated habitat; material: faeces | place: Denmark | collected 2008/2010
GTACGCCAAAAATCATCTTCAAGCAGAAAGGTTTTTTCTTCGCCAACGTCTGGATTGAATATAACCGCATTAAAGAGATGAATTTATCTGAAGACGGTGTATTGGTGATGCAATTAGAACATCGAAGATTGTTGATTCGCGTACGAAATATAGACGATCTTGAGAGAATATATAAACTATTAATTTCAAATCAATAGCTTATAAATATAGCCTGAACTATGTTTTTATATATCAGTGTAAAAGCAAACATAGCCAAGGCTATATTTCACTGTCCTCAATGTTATTTATTTTAACGTTTTTCAGTTAAAACCATGCTCAGGCTTCTGCCTTCAAGTTTTGCCGGCTTTTCAATGACAGCAACATCTTTCATCTTCTCAGCAAAATCGTCAAGAATATGTTTACTCTGCTGCATATGAGCCATCTCTCTACCACGGAAACGAAGTGTAACCTTTACTTTATTTCCTTTTGAGATAAATTTTCCGCAATTTTATCTAGCATAAGTTTTTCTTCAACATTCATAAACTTGGCTAAAAACTTATCAACTTCTATATAAGGTACTTCATAACCTTTCCATTTAAAACCATATTTTACAGTTTGGATATCGCCATAACCTTCAATCGGTATAATAAAACCTGTCAATAATACTTTATGCTTAAACCAATATACAGTTATATTAAATTGCACTCTTTGGTCAGTAATACGTAAAACGGAAACTCCATCCGCTGGCTTGAAAGCAGATATTTTTGGCTCATCTGACATTTTGCCATAACTTAATATTACATAATTCATAAGCACAGTCAACCAATCAGCACGATATTTAGCATCTTCCGAAATGTAAGGCTCGCCGTTCTCATCTTCGCTTTCTACTTCAATATACTCTTCTCCGCCGGTCGCGAAAAAACGAAAGTATATATAAAGTGCAACTACGCAGATGATAAATGCTAATATAATAAAGAAAGTCTTGCTATTTCCTTCCGCTACCATACTTGTTAAATATTGATAATTATTCATTATTGTAATTCCTCCTTAACACATAATATATTATACTAAACTTTTTACTCTTTGTCAAATAAATCGTTCACTTTTTCGGGCAATAAGTACTGCGGAGAAATTTTCCATTGATAGCAGTGTGAAGCCTTGCCGGTAAAGGCATAAGTTCCATTGCGGACCAACATGCCGTTTTCAAGCATCCAATTACTCATTCGACTTACATCGCCCTGTTCAGTCCCTAAAATAACACTCAAACGTTCAATGCCACCGTTTCATCCTTCTTCAAAGACTTCGCCATAATAAAAGTAAGCGGCAAACAACTTGAAGTAAGAGCCGGCCGTTTGTCGGCTAAAGTGGCTTAATAAAAAATCTACGGCGCGGTCAAAAGTTGCGATTGGCATCATTGCGATTGATGTGTCCACCTGCCACACTATCTCACTATCCAAACGTGCGCGCCAGCGGCTCAATGATGAGTTGGTTAACTGCATATTAGCGTAGCATAACCTTTTACTGTCAAGCACTATTTTGATGCGGCAATTCTTTGGTTCGAATCTAGTTTCAACGTCAACCGCGGCTGCCCTCAGCGCCATTAAAAATGTTAAATAATCACGTTTGTATAAAGTCCAGTCTGTGTTAACAATAGGTAAGTATGATAAATTGGATTTGTATTTATAAAAGGTGTTATTAGTGTTCATAATAAATCTCCTTCGTTATTTTATGTAAACCATAATCTGTATTATATAGACTAACAAGGTCATGGACTGCTAGACACATTTTGAAGTTTAGTGTCTTTGGTTTACAAAAAAATTTTTTAAAATTTTTTCTTATACATTTTTAGCTTAGTTCATTTTGGACAATAAAGCGAATTTTAGTGTCATCTCTGCGTAGCGCGGAACCCCTAGGTGGAGCGCAAGCTACGCGTATAAATAATAATAACACGGTGCGAGCGCAGCTCAGCAACGACCGCAACGCGGGCGTAGTTCCTTCCTGCGGAGCAAGGAAGGTCGGATGGATACGAAGAGTGCGGCGCAGGCGCACTCGTAGTTAAGTGAAGCGAGCCAAGCGCATTAACAAAATCAAATTCATCGTTCGCTCCAATGCTTAGAAGGACGTCAAGAAAAGGAAGGTCGTAAATACTCCCTTCCTTTCTTAACTATCTAAGCAATTCTATCATATCAAGCGCAGTCTTAGCCCTATCTAAGCAAGATAGGATAGCTACCACATCGAGCGCTGGTAACGTCCTAATCATTGCTACCTTCGGCTTCCTTCGCCTTAAGTCGGCTAACTACCTTAGCACGCTTTTCCGCCATTATTGCGGCCTTTGCAGCAATTGAGGCTTCTCGGGCAGCCACCTTAGCAGCCTTCTCCGCCACTTCGTCATCGTAAGCGTTTGCCGCCTCAAATGGGTCGTAATCAAGTGCCTTGATGGTATTCTTTAACTCTCAACTGATTGTATAGCCAGTAGCTTCATTTTCAATAACGAAGACAATTCCTTCCTTTGTAACCAAAATGTCCAATTCATCGCCATACATCTGCTTAAGGTCGCTTACTAAGGCTGCGACACCCTCGGCTCTTCATTGATTACGAATGGTTTGTTGCACTGTTTCGGTTCCACTAGCAGTAATATTGGTTGGTAGTGAAGGCAATGAAGCTATTTGGCGGCAAAAGGTCGTAAACTTTAAATCATTCATTGATATCCCTTTCCTTTCGTATCCTATCTTAAAAGGGAAGCAGGAACAAATCCTCCTTCCCGACGTCAAATTATCTACTTCTTATAGATAAAATTTCTTACCGCTGTGTTTTGCACCGCAAGTTGGGCAAATGTCTTCGTAATCTTCAACATTAACGTTGATTACTGGTTGGTCACCAACTTCTAAAACACCTTCAGCAACTTTTTTCGCTTTATTGCGAATTGAAGTCATTGTACCAGCAGCGATACCTAATTCCTTTAATGTTAAATGTTCACCTGCGTTAGCTCTTAAAGCTTCGATTGCAGCCAATTCTTTTTCTGTGTAAGTTAATACTGTTTGTTTGTTTGCCATGATTTTATTTTCCTTTCTGTTTTTCATTTTCTTGTTCGACCATCTTTGGCATTGAGGTCGACGTGCGTATCTGAATTAGCCATTCCCCTGACTCATTCAAACTTGCAGTTATAGAAGGGTCGCTTTGCTTGCCATCGGGAGAAACCATCTGTACAGATGCCGAAGGTTTGAATCGTTTAAGAATACGGATGAATTGTTTATTGGTCATCTTCTTTACTCCTTCTATAATATATTATACGCCATTTTGAGGGCTTTGTCAAGAAGAATTTTCGTTTTAATGAAACTTCTTGGCGCTCCTCATAACTAAGTCGAAGGGTAGGTTAATTGGCTTCGGCTTATTTATCAGGAGGCAAGGTCTTACATGGACTAATCATTGCCTTGCTAACGCGTTATACTCCTTATGCGGTAAGTTTTTTCTTCTCGAAGATATCTTACTTCTCCGGCGGTAACCCCACTATTGCTTCCGCGGGTTTGTCGACTTGGGGTGGTGAAATGCTACTTTGCTTTATCACTGCGCTGAAACCTGCTCCCGCATTCAAAGGGAAGGTTCTCGTTAAGTGAATTGAGTTGCTACGTTTTTCGGCATCTGCTATCACTTAAACTAACAGATGGATGGAGGTATTCGGTCGTTTTTCCTATCTTCGCTTAAGTAGTTCCATCACTTCTTCTTAAGGGCGGTGAGGTGCCACCTCGTCAGCTACTTTCGTGTATACCCAAAAATAACTTACCAATTGCCGTCATTCTGGCATTCTCGGCTATCGCCCCACACTATGTTTGTGGACACAGATGGTTGCCCTTTCGGTCGTAACCACCAAGACCGCCGTTCTTTAGTATGGTTAAGGTCGCAACACGGGCACGGAACATTCCCTTTTGACCATAATGTGCTGTCTCATTTATTTATTTTTGGCTATGGTCGTTGAGTCATCACATTTGCGACGACCATAGGTGTATCTATCTTTTTATCTTTCTTATTATTACATTATTATTATACTACATTTTTTTCGCCTTGTCAAGCAATTTGTTCATTTATTAGAAGAAACTTTGCGGTGAAAGGGAAATTACTTCCCTAACACACGTTCAACTGCGCCTTCGTTGTTAACGTATTGGCTAACTTTTTTCTTTGACATGCAAGGTATTTCGACTTCGCCAGCCATAGATACATTTCCTTTAGTGACTAAGCCATTGATGTTTCCGCTAATTAAGGTTCTTCCCATTGCTTCACTGATTTGTGCTAAAGTCATTGGTTCATCTGCGTCCTTGATAGTGGCTAAGATAGCTCTTTCAGTATCAGTGTAATTGCAGATTTTGCCATTTGCGGGATTAGTTTGAGGCTCTGCAGTAATGAAGGCGTAGGTATTTACCTTACGTTTTGCTGGAACGGCTACAGAAGTAGTTCCAACGTTTAAGATAACGCCTTGTCTAACTAAGCTAGTAATATTGCCGGCTACAACTTTAACTCCTGAGATGGCGTTGATTTCGGCTAAAGTAAGAGGTTTGTCTGACTCTGCTAAAGTTTTTACAACGGCTTTAGCGGCGTCATTCCATGTGATAGTTTTTGGTTTTGCGTTTGTATTCATAATCATTATTCTCCTTCTGGCGACTTTTTGGCTCGCTACACCGATTAGGTTGGTAATTAAAGTTTAGTTTTCCTTTACTTTTAATTACATAATTAGTATACCACATTTTTCACACCTTGTCAAGCAATTTGTTCAACAATTTGTAAAATCTTTTTGACAGGTGCGAAGCCGTGACACACTTTAAATAAGTTTATTTTTAATTTTCTTATACTATTATTATACTAAATAATGGACGGCTTGTCAAGCAATTTGTTAATAAATATGAAAAAATTTTACAAATAATAATGATTAAAAGGAGGACGCTTGACTCGCCGCCCGCAAAGATAAGGGCTTCGTTTAAGTTTCTTTTATCTTATCTTTACATTAATATTATACTAAAAGATTCGCAACTTGTCAAGAAATTTATTCGCTGATTTGAAAAATTTTTACAGATGCCGAGAAATGAAGCAAATAGGGCGCAAGGACCGGGCTCAACAATGTCCTAGAGCTCACATGATTGACGCGCGGTAAAAATTTGCGCCGAGAAGCCTATGGAAGCTCTCGCGCGGCGCATGTGATATTTAGGTCAACGTGAGGTTTGATTTCACGTGAAGTTAGGGTCTTGCTGCTTTTGAACAAAATTATGAAAACGCTTTCATTATTATATGCTTGGCGAGGAAGTTATAATAAGGTTGTTAAGCCGATTTACGACGCAAACGGGTCATTAGGGTCTTACTACTACATCTGCTAAAAAGTGAGCAAATGGCTTGACAAGAAGGGGAAAATGTAGTATAATATTATTATAATGGGGAAGTATTATTATTATAGCGGCGTCTGCCACTTTACTGCTGCTAAGACTATATATCATCTTGCTGCTGCTGCTATTAAATATCACACCGACCTAGGAATCACACGATTGCGGCGGCCCGGCGCCATCTCGCATAACGTCCATTTAGATAGGAAAGCGCTTACATTAAATTTATGAAAACGTTTTCACTAAAATTCATCCGTCTGCCTCGCTAAGAAAGCGCTTACACGCGACTAAAATAAAAAAAGAGACTATTTAGTCTCTTTCGCTAATGCGTATGCCTTTACGGCATTTTTCTTTTCGCCAACTTTTACACCTTTGAACATAATATCGCATACTACTTCTACATCAGTTGCTATTACTAAGCCCCTTTTAACTAAAGGAGTAACGACACCACTTGCGAATCTAACGCCGCTGTCAACAGCGATTTCCATTAAACTTACGGGAGTTTCATAACCTTTTAACGCTTCTAAGAACGCTCTTTGGTTTTCATTTGGTTTCCATACTTTTTCATTACCTTTTACAGTTTTTACATTTTCGTTTTTCATCATTTTCATTACCTTTTACCTTTCTTTTAATTTTTACAATAATATTATATCATAGTTTGGCGATAAAGTCAAGAGAAATGCTCGAATTATTTTTTTCATTTTATTTTCATAATTCTTTTACTTCTCAAATCTTATACTATTATTATACCACAAAAGGCGCAGCTTGTCAAGAGATAAAGTAGTGAAAACGTTTTCCTATCTTTTTGGGGCTTTTGCTCTTTTATGAAAACGCTTTCATTTTTTCTTCCCTGTGCTATCAAACGTTTACATGAAAACGCTTACATTGGCTGCTGCGATTTTATTATTATGAAAACGCTTTCATCTTTTGCTGCTGCGAAGTCGATTTATGAAAACGCTTTCATTTTTCGCTTCGCGAAAAACGTTTACATTGAACAATATTTACGTAAAACCATAAATACATATATACATAAAACCATATTGGACATATTTTTTCACGTCGTAAATAATCGCGTAAAAGCAGAAATTATCGCGTAAAAGCATAAAAAATTAAGGAAATTATGTAATTTTACGCAAAAATACGCAAAAATTTAATGTAAAAATGAAGAAAAAGGTTGCTGCTGCTCCGTCTTAATGAGAAAAAGGGACGAGGGGAGGAAGAAAGGCAGACGGAAAGCAGACGGAAGTGAAGTTGACAAAATAGAATAAGTGTGATATAATGGGCAGACGGATGAACTACTTGACAAAACGAAAATTTCCGTCTACCGCAGACGGAAGTGTACCAGACGGAAGGACAATAGAAAAAAAGACTACTCAAAATCGAGTAATCTTTGTTTGTAAATGGCAATGATTTCTTGTGAAAAATAATCAACACAAACATAATCAAACCAAGCAATGAACTTATCAAAATCTTGGCAATAATTGTTAATCCAATCTAAGTTGAAGTCATCTTCTAAATCAGACCAAACGCTATCAATTATTCCGTCTGCGCTTGTATAAGTGATATCAGTTTCATCGCATTCCTTTTTACAATAATCAACAACAATATCTTTTGTAATAGTGTCAATTACTTCTTCATTTTCATTTAACACCACCCAAGTGTTTTCTTCCGTCTGTTTAATAGCATAGTTTTTATTCATAATTTTTACCTACCTTTCAAATACACTAATATTATATCATATTTATTTAATTTTGTCAAGTGGAAGATTAACTTCTTCCGTCTGCGATTATCTATCTACTATACTAAATGATTTCTCTTGACACCAACCATTCCAAGTAAATACTAATACATATTTTTGATAATGTCTATAATTATTATATTTACTATTCTCATCTTGATAAATATATTTGCGATTCTCATCTTGATAAATACAATCGCAAATACGTGTTGACCGACTATATTTCCAACCTAATGTTTCTAAAGTGTCTTCAATTTGTTTTGGCGACCATTTGTTATTAAGTTTTATATCCTTATAAGGTTCCTTTTTGGCTTCATTAATTTTTGTTTGAACATATTCTAATAATTCATTTTCCATATTTTTTCCTCTTTCTTTATTTTTACATTTATATTATACCATACTTTAACTTGTTTGTCAAGCAGAGGAATTTTATTCTTCCGTCTGCTCAACTTCACTAATACAAATTTTATTAGTACGAAGATAACCGTCCCAGCAAAAAGTTAATGTATAATTTTTATATTTAGGCAAAAAACTACAATAAAAAAGATAACAAGTAGATTCGTCATATTCGCTATCATCGCATATCCAACCTATACTCTCTAAAAAATCATTAATTTCAAAGGGTGCCCATTCTTTATCAATAGTAAACCATCTTTCTAGTTTTTGTTTACCTTCTTCAATTTTCATTTGTAAATCTAGTTCTCTATTCATAATCTTCCCTACCTTCCTTTCCGTCTGGGGACTAGTAAGATTTTACTAGTCTCTTTCGGTTTTCAATTTCTTTTTGTTTACTTCTAATACTTTTTATAATTACTTTTTTTAGTCTTTCTAATTCTTCCATCGCTGTATTAACTGATTTTAAATCAGCAAGCATTTCCGTTTGTTTATAATCAGCATATTTGATACAAGCCTTTTGTTTAGCGATTTCCATTCCAATTAATTCATTGAAACTGTCTTTAATATCACATTTAGCGACACCAACAAATTCATTTCCCTCTGCAACCATAGTTGCAATGACCTTCCTTTCTTCTTTTAAAATTTGATAATTAATGTTCATATAATTTTAACCTACCTTTCTTTTAACTTTTTTACACTTACATTATATCATATTTATTTAATCTTGTCAAGAGTTTTAACTCTCAATTTCCGTCTGCCTTGTTTGGTTTATGTAGTCTATCAAAAATGCGTCCCAGTCAAAATCTTCTTCAATTTGAAAAGGTCTAGCAGATATACAACATTTTTTACTGTCTAATTCTTCATAACCATCATAAAAGAAACAAAGTTCATATCTTAAATAAGGTTTATAGAAACTCATAGCACAAACCATAGGTGTATGAAAATTGCGGTCATCAATTGTTGTCCAACCTAAATTTTCTAATATTTCACGAATGTTTACTTTTTGTTTAGGCTCTTCAAGATAATAATTTTCCCATAAGTTTTCTTCGGCTTGTTTAACAAGGTCTTTTACATATTCTTCATAATTTTCAATCATTTTTATTACCTACCTTTTACACTAATATTATATACCTTTTTGAGGTAGAAGTCAAGAGATTTAACTCTCAACTCCCGTCTGGTTTATTTGATATTTCGTAAATACTATATGTTGACCTTTTTCATTTATAGTACTAACTTCAACCTTTTTTACGATATTATTTGTTAGTAAACTAAGCATTGTACTACTTTTAATTGTATTGTCATTTAATTCTTGTCTTAATTCTTCGAGTGAATAACATTTGTTTTTATTCTTTTTTAAAAAATTATATATTGGTGTTACTCTTTTTATATAGGCTTGTCGTCTTTCACAATAATTTTCATATTCTTTTTGCCAGTTGTAATATATACGACTACCACCATATATTTCATAAATATATCCGTCTGCCGTTTCTTTGAAACCTGACATACAATCTATTCTTTTTGTTTCTTTAAATTCTTCAAAACTTAATAATTTTAATAATGTATTTAACATAACTTTACTTACCTTTCTTTTAACCTTTTTACACTTACATTATATCATATTTAATATCTTTTGTCAAGAACTTTACGGGTTCTTTTCCGTCTGCAGATTTTCTTTTCAATGACTCAAAGTCTGCAATTATAAGGTCTATCATTTTATTCCACGCTTCCGTTTCCGTTTCGGCGTAAATTCTTACTTTTTTACCCTTATATTTAATTTTTTTAAATTTCCAAGAATGCATATTTATTCCCTACCTTTTTTTATTTACACTAATATTATATCACATTCCCCCATAGAAGTCAAGAGATTTAACTCTCAACTTCCGTCTGCCTTGTTTGGTTTAGAAGTTTAATTTAATATATAAATCATTTTCATCTATTTCAAACGATAAAACAGTTTTATCAAGAAAAATATTTTTATCTATAAAATATCTTTTTTCGTCGCCCATTATATATTCATTTTCTTTATCATAAATAAATATTTGTAATAGTAAACCATTAGTATTCATTTTTAAAAATTCTTTTAATGTCATAATTGCACCAACCTTTCTAGTAATATTATACCATACTTCTCTAACCTTGTCAATTGACCCATCCGTCTGGGCGGCACCGCTACCCTTTATAGGTAATGCGGTCGCCACGAACGAATTGTTTTTTATAATCAAACTCTACAACCTTTCCGTCTGGTAAAACTATTACTTGGTGAAACACTTTTTCAGATGCAAGTCTTTTTGCCTTTGGTAATGCTCTAGTTATATCAGCATTTCTTCTAATACATTCTAATAATATTTCCGTCTCCCATTGTACATCACTTAATGCGGTGTGGTCTTCTTCAAATTCTTTATTATTAAATAAGTATCTTATTACACTTTCAACTGTGCCACTAATATAGAAGCCCGTTGCGGTGAACTCTTCCGTCTGAGTCGCCCATTTTTTATAATCTTCAGTATTGATAATAAATTCATATGCATACGCCCATATATCGAATATTGGTAGTCCCTCTAAAGGGTTTGCAATTCCTAATCCGTCTGCTGTGCGTTTGAACTTGTCTGTATCAAAATCGCAATTATACGCATAGCCGAATAATACATTATATTTTTTAATATCGTTTGCCATAGTAGTAAATATTTGCTTGATATTGCGGAGAGTTATCATTCCGTCTGCTACTAATTTATCATATTTGGCTAATTTCTTAGCACCTACAAAATCATCATTTAACATATATGTGCGGTTGTTGTATAAATCTCTTACTAAATAATCTCTAGCAACTAGCACTTTTCCGTCTGCGTGTTGAATATTTATATCAACAATTTTATAACCAACATTTAGAAGGTCTTGGCTAACTTTTCCAACTGTTTCAGTATCAAATATAATTACATTCATAATTCTAACCTACCTTTTCCGTCTGCCCTTTCGGGTGGTCAGGGTTGCCGATTATTCGGCAATTACCCCTTTAACGTTTTCTTCAACGTTTTCTTTTTCTTCAACTAAACCAACATATTTAGCAAGCATATACTTTTTAACGTGGTCGGTTTTGTGTCCGATAACAACTTCACGATAAACAATATCGCTTACACGGTCAACTTCAGTTGCTACAACTAAGCCTTTGTTTACTAATGGAGTGATAACACCAGTTGCAACCTTGAAGCCTTTATCGATTTCGATATCAACTAGCATTGCGCCTTCTTTGTAATCTTCTAAGGCTTTCAAAACCTTTTCTTGATTTGGGTTTGGTTTCCATTCCTTTACAACTTTTTCAACTTTTTTTAATTCTTTTACTTGTGCCATAATTTTTTTACCTACCTTTTCTATTAATTTTTTGTTAATGGCTTGGCTACCATTTACACTAATATTATACCATATTAGCATTTATATGTCAAGGGCTTTGTTTTACTTTTTCCGTCTGCCTTTTCTCGGGCTTTTGGATACTCATTTAACTACTACCACTTTACACCTAATATTATACACCTTTTTAAACTGTTTGTCAAGGCTTTTTTCTTTCCTTTCCGTCTGCCGTTTAAGGTGGTAGGCGGTTTTGGTCTCGGGCTTACCGCCAACCCTATCAATTATTTACACTAACATTATACCATATTTTTTAATGTTTGTCAAGGCTTTTAATTTTTCTTTTCCGTCTGCCGCGGCTTTCGCTTTGGCTTGCCTTAACTCATTTCTTATACTAATATTATACCACAATTGCTTTTATATGTCAAGCACCTTTTTCATCGGCGTCCGTCTGCCCTTAGGCTTGGCTCAATGTGATTTTTATTTCCATTCTTTATACTAATATTATACACCTTTTACATCTGAAAGTCAAGCGATAAAACTTTAATTTCCGTCTGCTATAGACGGATAGCCGCCTTCTTTCCGTCTGCCCTTTTGGGTGAAAGGTTTATCTTATTTTTTCATCTACTACGCAGAGCCCCATATTATTCGTCATCTTTATTAAAACTATACCAAGCGTGGCTTCCGTCTGCCCTGACACTTTTTTCTTTTGCTACAGCATAAAATTCGTTGTTATTACAGTCGAAATTTTCTAATGCTCGGACTTCCAATTCCATTGGGTCTATTGTTTCAAGACTTTCATTTTCTTGTAGTTCAACTGATACAGTTCCTTGCAAGGTAACTGTCATTGAAACTTTTACAAATTTTTTACTCATATTTTTTACCTACCTTTTCTTGTTCTTTTAAGTGCTCTAATTCTTTTACAAGTTCATCTTTTTCTTGTGTTAAGTTTTTAATTTGATTTTCTAATAGCATTATATCGTGTTCGATTTCTAAACGACGTATAAATTCTTTTGAAGCGTCCATAATTATATCCTACCTTTCATCAATATTATACCACATTTATATATCCTTATCAAGGCTTTTACTCTCTTCTTCCGTCTGGGCTAGCGGTTGTTTTTATATACAACCGCATTAAAACCGCCAACTTGAGACAGATATGCACCCTTGAAACCTTTGGCTTGAAGGCTCTCGCGACTAAAATTGCTAATCCAATACGTTTTTCCATCTGCACACAATACACCATTTACATTTAAACCAATAATTTTTTTCATAATTAAAACCTACCTTTTCTTTTTTATCTTACGTTAATATTATACTATTTTTTAACTTACTTGTCAAGCCTTACGCTTTCTTCTTCCGTCTGCCATTGGTGGTGGTGGTAGTAGGTCGCCCCTACCACTCAAACCATCCGTCTGGGAAGATTTCCCCTATATGCTCTATTAATGGCTTAACAACTTTTATACTTTTCCCCTTTCCGCTCGCAGTCCATTCTTGGCAATTTTTGCCATAGTCGTCTAGCAATACGCCACTTTCAGTTTTTATAAAATCGGCTTTGTTTTGTCCTACTCTCATAATAATAATATGGTCTTTTTTAATTTGTGGGTAATGGTATTTTAACCATTCTATTTTATCTCTATCGGCTTGTTTATTAGGGCTTGCGGATAAAATATATAAGTTAATATATGGGTTGTTTAATAGTGCTTGAAAACCTTCTTTATTAATTGGTGTTAGTTGCTTGAAAAACCCCTTTTCAGTTTTAAAGCGTTCAAGTGCATTTTTTTGTCCATCAAAGTCCGCAATAACGCCGTCCATATCGCAATATACATTGATTTTAAAGTCCTTGTAATAAGTCTTTTTTGCTCTCATTTTAACAACTTTGTTATATTCTTTTTTCATTTGTTTTAATGTTTTGTTATTCATTTCCTTACCTACCTTTGTTTTATATAGTGGGCTTGTTTTAGGTGTAAGCCCTAACCACCTTTACGCCATCTTATAAGCCTATTAAGTCGTTCAATTCTTCTATTGGTGTGCCGTTGCATTGGCTCTTAATATGTCCCGCATTATCATAAATAAGAGTTTTTGGGGTATTTAAGTAGAAGCCCGTTGGCGTTAATAAGATTATTTTTTGTGTATTTTTTCTTAACTCACTAGCATAAGCAAAGCCAGTGCTAAACTTAAACTCATAATTTGTAGTTTTAATTAGTCCTAAGTCTTCTAACATAAACTCATCTAGTTTATATGTGTTTAAATCACTAAAGCCGTTTTTCGCTCTTTGAGTGATGCCCTTTATAGTGTCGCCCTTAACATAAGACTTAACTATAATTTTGAATAAGATTTCAGCAAGTGAGCCACGGTTTACCATTACAAAGCCCTTTGTTTTGGTACATTCAACATTTACAAATTCAAAGTCGCAATACTCACAATTTAATAATTTAATAAGTAAATCGTTACTTGTTTTGGCTTTGGGTTGTAATGTTGTATTAAGTGTAATAAGACTTAATAATTGACTTTTATTTAAAGTCATAATGTTTTTAGTTTTGTTTGTTTTGTTTTCCATAATTTTTTTTACCACCTTTATTTTTTCCATATTATTTTATCATAAATATATTAACATTTCAAAGTGACTTTAAAATGACAAAAAAATAAATCTTCAAATAAATTGAAGATTTCAAATAAAAATTTGCATAAAAAAATCTGGCAACTACTTATCTTCCCAGCAAGGTAACTCGCAAGTATTTTCAGCATTAATGAGCTTAACTTCTGTGTTCGGTATGGGAACAGGTGTACCCTCATTGTCATTATCACCAGAAAATCTAAAACTTTGTATTCGGCTTTTCTTGCCTTTAATGTCCTCTCTCCTTCTGCTTAGCACACTCAAAAATATACAGATAAATTAACTACTTCTTTAAACTATTCTTTTACCGATTCTTCAGCTTTTCCAATTCCTTGGTTAAGCCCTCGATTTATTAGTATTGGTTAGCTTAATGTATTACTACACTTACACCTCCAACCTATCTACCAAGTAGTCTTCTTGGTTTCTTACCACCTTACGGTGTGGGATATCTTATCTTAGGGTGGGCTTCACACTTAGATGCTTTCAGCGTTTATCC
>OGOZ01001341.1_pt1 | contig 13874 bp, 12 predicted proteins | sample 1552801 | NCBI WGS metagenome assembly OGOZ01 (sample SAMEA2580196, study PRJEB22360) | human gut metagenome | biome: human gut; feature: human-associated habitat; material: faeces | place: Denmark | collected 2008/2010
CCACGTGGTGGGGCTTGTACGGTTAGTGTCGCTTACCCTACTTACGGCTTCGCCGCGAAAAAGGACATCCCCAAGGTTGTTAGTGATGGAGAAATTAACCATAGTATTATAAAATTTGAATTCCGGCGTGCAATTCGCCGACTTCGGTTACACCGTCGGCAACGTCGCTTTCGCTTGTTTCCGTTGCCGATACGGCACTGTCGTCTGCAATGGAAATTTTGCCGACAGACACTTCGTAAGCTGTACGCGTAACCACGGTATCGTCGTCAAGACGTTTCTGGTAGTTTCGCGATTGCACGCGCCCGACAATGTCTATGTGTTGCCCGACAGCAAGTTTCTCGGCAAAGCGCGCGTTACGTCCCCACACAATGCAAGGGATGTAGTCGCTTTTGTTGTACTGTCTGTTTACGGCGACAAGTAAGTCGCAGATTTCACGATTGAACGGCGTTGTTCGATATACTGGCGGCTTGCAGATAAAACCGCTCAGTTGCATTGTATTGGGGTTCACTGTAGGGTCAAACGGCTCGACATCGCGCACGAAAACGGTAAGCATAAGTTTGCTGCGTTCGCCGACGATTTTGTTGTAACTGCGGAATTGTCCTTTTACCGTCACTTCGCAACCGTCGCGAAAACCGTCGCCAAGAAGATGTTCCGACACGGACACGGGCAACACGTCGTCCATACCGGACAAACGTTTGACGGCAAGCATAACTTCGTAAAACTTTTCCCCGAACACCTCATGCGAGTAGACAGGCTCGCCTTTTACCGTTCCGCAAAGAATCACGCTGTTGTTTGTTTGATTTGTTGTCATTGCAGTACTCCTTTTTTGTTGTCAAATTGTATTTTTGTTGATTTTTCGCACTTGATTGTTGCATTGTTTAATATTCATTTGTCGGTAAATTTTTATTACGTAACTAATTTATTATCCTTTATCGTTTGTTGATGCATTGGGAATTTGCTTGCCTGCGGCGTTTATCGTGTAGTTGTCGTAGTACACCAGCTCGCCTACGGGCACCACCGACAGACCTTTAAGAGCAAGTGCCTCAAACACAAGCGGCAACGCTTCCACAATGTGATCGCTGTTGTTGTGACACAGTATAATGTCGCCGCTTTGCGCCTTTTGCACGCGCGTGGCGATTTCCTTTGCCGACAGCCCCTTCCAGTCAAGGCTGTCCACGCTCCACTGAATGGTCAGCAAGCCTTGTTCGGCAGCAGTGGAAACAAGAGTGTTGTTGTAGTCGCCGAACGGCGGACGAAACAGTTTTACTTCGGTGCCTGTAATGTCGTAAATTTTTTTGCTGCTTACAGACAGTTGCGCAGCAACGTCGCTTTGGGACAACTTGCTCATTTGCGGATGAGTGTTGCTGTGCGTGCCGATTTCAAAGCCGCGCTCGTGTATTTCTCGCACCATTTCGGGATATTTGTCCACCCAGAATCCGACAAGGAAAAAGGTTGCTTTGACGTTGTAGCGGTCACACACGTCCATTATTTGCCGCGTTTTGTCCGCGCCCCACGCCGCATCGAAACTTATCGCGCACTTGTTGTCGGTACGTTCCACATTGTACACGGGGAGCAGTCGATTTTTAGCAGCGGTCTGCGCGTAAGCACCCGCGCCGAACAACATCGCGCTTGCCAGCACCACCGCCGCCAATGCGACAACCAGTTTTTTCACAATTTTCTCCTTAGGGTTAATTTAGTCATCACTAATAATTTTTGGCACCCTAGCGTGCACGATTAGAGTTACAGCCATAAACTATTTGTGCCTGTAACTAAATAGTGGTCAAGCCTCGGCTTGTGTCGGCGGCCAATTATGCGTTAAACGATACTCTTTGTTTTGTCATCATATGCAAACAAGATTAGCGACCGTAATGGTTGCAAGTCATTTCTTCGCGCCCGTCAAAACCGTATTTTCACACACTACACAAACAGTTGCAATCATTTACAAAAATATTGTAGCACACAATTTAGTGCAGATTTTTTGTACTTTTGTCCGAAAAGTACAAGTTTTGTACATTTTATTTACTTTTTGTCGAAAGTATGCATTATGTTATAACAAAAAAAACACATAATGTTTGAAAAAAATAGAAATAACGCCGAAGTGCGAGGCTTTGTGTAAGGGGCTCTGGCGATGTATCAAGTCGCTGCGAGCGCGTGCTCGCTCGCAGTGACTTGGTATCTTGACATAACCCGTAGACACAAATTCCCGCACTTCGACGCCCATTTTTTAAAGTACCCTTCCGGGGGATGTTTCGACTTTGCTCAGCATGACATAACTTAACGTGAAAAGCCAAAACTTGTTTTCAATTAGTGGGGTGCACGACCCGTGCTCGGCGCCCAACTTTCGCGCTTCGTCACGTTTTGCCACATACTCACTGCAAAAACTCGCCGCAAAGTTTATTTCGGATTTTAAGGATTGTTAAAGCGATAACCGCTACAATAAATGTGTTACAAGGCAAATTTATTGACATTGTTGCTTTTTACGTGATATAATGTTATCCGTATAAGTAGCAGGTGCAGTCAAGGCGGCGGCGCACAAGTAACGCCCTTCGATTGCACGCAGACAAGCCACCGGGCGGCGTTTCCGTCAGGCGCAGACAACAAAAGAACAAATTCAGTCAGCGTTCGCTTTGCGAATGCGTAAGGAGAACAATTTGAATCAACAACGACGTAAAGGGGCTGTTTACACAATTATATCCCTGGTGCTGCTTGCGATATTTTTCGTAATTCTGTTCATGTCGCTAAGCAGTAAATCTCAAAAAATCAGTTACACTGACTTCAAAGAAAATATCGGCAACTACGTCAAGATAGACAACAACATCTACCACGTATCATGCGTGGACGCAGCCGGCAAAAAGTACTACTTCAACGTGGAAGTCGGCTACACAGAAAAAGTCGCAGAATTCATTCACACTGCGATGGACAACCGCTCAAAGATTGAAAAAGGCGGCACTGTTGCCAATGACGCGCCTGTGGCAAACGCCGCTCTGGATTACACTGCAGCCGACCCCAACCAGGCAAGTTGGCTTGATTACGTCCTTCCCGTGCTGTGGGTGTGCCTTATCATCGGTCTTGGCGTAATCATGTTCCGTTCCATAGCCAAGCAAAACAACCAGAACATGGACTTCGGTCGTTCCCGCGCAAAGGCGCAAAAGAACATCAAAGTCCGTTTTGCAGACGTTGCAGGCGCGGATGAGGAAAAGGAAGAGTTGCAGGAAATCATCGACTTCCTTAAAAATCCGCAAAAGTACAACGACGTCGGAGCGCGTATCCCTCACGGCGTGTTGCTTGTAGGTCCTCCGGGAACAGGTAAAACGCTGTTTGCCAAAGCCGTTGCAGGCGAGGCAGGCGTGCCGTTCTTCTCTATCAGCGGTAGTGACTTTGTCGAAATGTTTGTCGGCGTGGGCGCAAGCCGCGTAAGAGATTTGTTCGATCAGGCAAAGAAAAACATGCCGTGCATCATCTTTATCGATGAAATCGACGCGGTAGGTCGTCAGCGCGGTGCAGGTCTCGGTGGCGGTCACGACGAAAAGGAACAAACGCTTAACCAATTGCTGGTTGAAATGGACGGTTTCGAGTCCAACACCAACATTATCGTAATGGCGGCAACCAACCGCGCGGACATTCTTGACCCGGCATTGGTTCGTCCGGGACGTTTCGACAGACAAATCTTCGTCAACCGCCCCGATGTAAGAGGGCGCGAAGCTATTCTTAAAGTTCACGCACGCAAAAAGCCCATCGGACCGGACGTAAACTTCCGCCAGGTGGCGCGTATCACGGCAGGTTTTACGGGCGCAGACCTTGAAAACCTGCTCAACGAAGCGGCAATACTGGCTGTCCGCGACGGCAGAAAAGTCATTTCCATGGCGGACGTCAACGAGGGTATCAACAAAGTGGTAATGGGCCCCGCCAAAAAGTCGCGCCTTGTGACGGAACCGGACAAGCGCATTACCGCCTACCACGAAGCAGGCCACGCAATACTGGGCAGTTTGCTTAAGTACTGCGACCCGATTCACGAGGTTACAATCATTCCGCGCGGACAGGCTGCGGGCTACACAATGAGCCGTCCCGACAACGACAACGATCACGTAAGCAAGCAACAACTGCTGGACGAAATCACAATGGGACTCGGCGGACGCGTTGCGGAAGAACTTATCATCAAAAACTACTGCACGGGCGCAAGCGGCGACATCAAAATGATTACCGACAAGGCGCGCCGCATGGTTACCGAATGGGGTATGAGCGACCGTATCGGACCGCTGTTTTACGGCAGCGACGGCGAAATTTTCGTAGGTCGCAATTACCAGACGGAAAAGGGCTACTCCGAAGAAATCGCCGGCGTAATCGACGAAGAAATCCGCGCAATAGTGGAAAGCTGTCACAAACGCGCAACGGAAATTCTGTCCGGGCACCTCGACGTGCTGCACAACATGGCGCGCGTACTTATCGAGCGTGAAACCATCCACACCGAAGAAGTTGAAATGCTGGTCGCAGGCAAATCCGTCGACGAAGTTCTTGCCGAAATGGACAAGTCCGACAACGCAGGCAGTAACGGTAGCAACGGCAAAGCAAACGGCACAAACGGCGGCAACGCAAATACCACAAACGCGACTACCGACACTGCAACTTCGCAGCCTGCCGCGTCTTCCGACGACAAAACGACCGACGGCAACGACACGGCAACAACCGACGACCAAAATAAGTAACAACAAGGCGGTAATACGCCGCAAATTACATCAAAAATTGTATACGTAGCGTAATTTTGCTTACCAAACGCGACCTTTTTCGGGTGCAGTGCGGCAAGCAAAACGTCTGCGTAAACGCATTCAAAACGGAGAAAAAGATGAAAAAATATCTCGCCATTCTGTTGCTGACTCTTCTGTGCGTGACAGGCGCGCTTACGGCGTGCAACAATGTTGCGTCGACGGAAACAGCCATTCGCTGGGGCAAATACGACGCCGAAGGAAACGCCGTTGCCGACGCGTACTCTTACAAAATTTCCCTTGCGGACTTTGCCGACAGAACTACTTCCGGCGCACTGTTCAAAAGTTACAAAAACCAAGCAGACGAAACGGACAAAAACACCTACTACAAGGACATGGTAATCAGCACAAGCGGTGCAAACGAAGTTTCGGCGTATTCCAAGGACGAAGTTATCCCTGCCGATGTCGAGGGCATCTACACGATTACCTACGTGCAGAGCACTGACAAAACGACCTGGACGGTAACGACAAAACAAACGCTCAACGTAACCTACAACAAAGAGGACATCATCGAAAGCGGTGTACTGAGCGGACTTTCTAACTGGGAAACGCTCAAAACCAAGGTTAAGGAAGGCTCGGAAACAGAAGAACAGATCACTTTTGTAAGCACCACCGAAACGACGGTTGTGTTTGAAGACACCGAGTCGCAACGCCCCGTAAGCAGCAGCACGGCTGTGGACGGATTTTACATCGGCAAAAGCAAGCAGGAAGTAACGAAAAGCAACGTTTCCACCGTGTACGACCTTGCAAACAGCAAGGTTACCGTTACGGTAAATGGCGAAGAAACCACGCGGGAAGTTAAGCTGAACGCAAATGCCCGCTTTATCGACGCCAACCAGATACTGACCTACATACGCAGCCTTGAAAAGGGCCCGGACAAGATGAAGGACAACCCGACTGTCACAGTGTATCTGCCGGCGTCCGACCGCACCTACACGGCAACGTTCGGCTTTACCTACAGCCAGAACTGCATCCTGACAATGGGCGGCAAAGACAACTACGTCAAACTGAACAGCGTCAACTGCGCGCTTGGCTCGATGGCGTTTATGCAAACGCAAAACCTTCCCGACACCCTTGCAGAAAAGAGACTTGACTGTATCAACACAGGCTACACTGATCACATCGGTCGCTACACCGTGACGCGTTTTCGCGTGGGTAACCTCAGTTACACACTTGACCTCGACGCATTCGACGGCGCGGCAGACATCGTAGCCGCACTGACCGCCAAGGAAAGCAAGTAAAACAGAAATCTTAAATGCCGCCACAAACCGTGACGGCATTTTTTATAAGTACTGCTTTTTCTGATTTTCGTGCTGTTGAAATTTTCTTTCTATAAGACAGGCAATTTTTGTCGAATTGCAGACCGGTATCGGCATCGACAACTTTTTTCAAATAATCGGTTGCATTTTTTTGTATAATACAGTATAATATTACCGCTAACGAGATGTGACAAACAACTTAATTACCAACATCGAGGTGTAGCGCAGTTGGAATTTGGCGAAAAGCAAACCGACACGGTGTGTCGTTTGCCGACAAATTCGCAAGAATGAGATTTTTCATTCGCAGCGCGGAAGCGGTACGCTAACAACTGCTTGATTACCTTGCTTGGGAAATTAACTTCAGTTAGCAAACAACTTAATTACCAATATCGAGGTGTAGCGCAGTTGGTAGCGCGCTTGGTTCGGGACCAAGAGGCCATGGGTTCAAGTCCCGTCACTTCGACCAGTCAGCGACTCGCAATGGGTCACAAAAAAAAGTAAGGTTCAACAGACCTTACTTTTTTGTTTCCATTCAATGCCACACAAATTTCTCTTTACACCTTTACAATATAGCCGTCTTTGCGCGGGGCGGCAGGTTTGGCAGGGGCGGCGGCGTAGCCGAGCGCAATGCTTCCTACTCCGCGAAGCGTTTCCGGCAATCCCCATTCTCGCAAAAGTTGCTTACCCCGTTCGCTGTCAAATATTTCGCGCTCGCGGTGAACCCAGACTGTTGCCAAACCAAGACTTTCCGCCGCAAGCATCATGTTTTCAAGTACGCAACTGCCGTCCTCTACCCAAGTGCCTGCATTGCTGTCGGCAAGCACCAGCACGACAACGGGTGCGCCGTAATACGGGTCGGACGTAACGCCCATTACTGCGGCATTAAGCGCGGATATTTCGCCGCGGTACTTGTCACCGGTCACCGCAACGATAGTAGGGGACTGTTTGTTCATTCCGCTCGGCGCAAAAGTACCTGCTTCCAGCACGGCGTCCAGAAGTTTTTCGGGCACGGGGTCGGTTTTGTACGCCCTTGTGCTGCGACGAGATTTGATTACATTCAATGTTTCGTTTGTCATACGCTCACCTTCTTTTTGCTTATTATACACCCTTGCCGCCGCTGTGTAAAGACTGTTTTTGGGGAACATTTAATTACGAAAATATTGCTGCGACGGTTTTTGCGACATTTTTCCCGGCGGCACCGTATCTTTCGCCGCAATGCAATCCATCGTTTTTTTACGTATTAAAGTTGCAAAAACGTCATAAAATTTAACAAATTACCGTCATTTTTACTGATTTTGCGCCAAAATCGACATTTGCAGCCCAAAAGGGTTGTATATCTACGCAAAAAATGTTAAAATTTAGTTTAACTCGTAGGGCTTCTCGCCAAACGGTTAATATGCGCCACGCGAATAAACAAATTCCATCCTTGCGGCGCGCATTGCGGCGGCTCGTTCCGCCGTTAAACATCTAAGGAGAAATCTAATGAGTGTTTTACTTATAGACGCAGACGGCGAACTTTGGTACACGAGACAGGAAGAACTGGGCGTCAGATGTATACAGATGCCATACAGTTACTGTGGCAACGAGTACTACTACGACCTTGGCAAAAACACCGACTTCGACGCATTTTACAAAGCAGTCCGTGGCGGCGAAGTGCCAAAAACAATGGCTCTCAATCCTCAGGAATATGTCGACATCATCGAGCCGATTTTTGCAGAAGGCGAGGATGTGCTGTACGTAAGTTTTTCGCACAAGATGAGCGGAACTTTCGACCACCTGCACACCGCGCTGGAGCAATTGAAGGAAAAATACCCCGACCGCAAATGCACGGTGTTTGACACCAAGTCCATCAGCCTGGGCGCAGGCATCCAGATGGAATACGCTGCCGAACTGAAAAACAAAGGCGCGACCGACGAAGAAATTATCGCTGCCCTGACGGAATTTACCGACCGTGTGGCGGTGTACTTTGTAGTGGACGACCTTATGCACCTCAAGCGCGGCGGCAGACTTAGCGGTATTGCGGCGTTTGCAGGCACGTTGCTTGGGCTCAAGCCGATACTTACGCTTGACGAAAACGGCAGTCTGGGTGTACTCACCAAGAAAGCAGGTAAGCGCACCGCACTTAAACTTATTGCAGACAACGTTGTTAAGCAGCTGACCGGCACGGAATACAGCGTGTACGTTGTGGACGCCGACAGCAAAGACGACGGAGATTGGCTTGCCGACCAGATAAGAGCAAAGCGTCCCGAAGCGAAGATCGTCCGTCAGGTAGTCGGTCCCGTAATCGGCGCACACTGCGGTCCCGGTACGATAGGCGTAATTTTCATCGCCGACAAACGCCCGATTCCCCTTGCGAAGTAACTTTAACAAGAAAAAATTACTACGTATATGAATTTTTACAACAAAAGACCGACAGAAATACCTGTCGGTCTTAATTGTTTCATGTGAAATTTTTATTTTCATCTGTCATTTTTATTGTTTTCAATGCGCTTTGTATAGTTGCATTTCGGATATGAATGACACCCGAGAAAACTTCCGTATTTTCCTTTTTTGACGATAAGAAAGTCACCGCACGACGGACAACGATTATTTATACGTACAGCATTAAGGTCGCCGATTTTGTATTTACAATAAGGATAATTCGAACATCCGTAAAACACGTTGCCTTCTTTACTTTTGCGAAGAACAAGTTTGCCAGACTTACACTCTGGACATGTGCACTCGTTTTTTTTGGCACTTTTGCCGCTGTCATTCATTTCGAAAGCATAGTTTTTAATTTCTTCTACAAATTCAGACGGCTTATTTTTATTCACTAAAATATAGACAATTTTTTTGTTCGCGTTAAAGCGACGTAAAACAGCCTGCGTTCCTCTGCATAAGGAAAATTACTTTTATTACTCAGCACAAGCGACAGTATCGGATCGTCTTCTGTTTTATTAGGGAAACCACACCTGTCGTCGTTTGCATTTATAAGCACAACAAAGTCACTTTCCAGTCCTTTGGACGAATGTACTGTTTTGTAGCATATATCCATTTCTGCAAACAAGTCAGATTTCAACCTGCCGCCCTTTTCCATTACAAATCTTTTTGTTTCAAGTATAGGTCTTATGTCGTTTCTGTTTCTTCCCAACACAAGAACGGTTGCAGATTTATTTTTAGAATATATTTCGTTTAACACTTCTAAAAAAGAAGTTGCAACGTCTTTGTCATAATATTTCAATCTGACAGGATTTTCGGTATGCTTGTTTGAAGATATGTGTTTTTTGTACTGTTCGGGATTCTCAGTGATAAACGGTTCGACTATCGCCTGTAGTTCTGCAGAATTGCGGTGTGTTGTCGTTATGTAATTGATTTTCACATCATCGAAATAGTTAGCAAAGTTTACAAAAACATCAATGTCGCACCCTGCAAACCGATAAATTGCCTGCCAATCGTCGCCAACCGCAAACAGCTTTGAATTTCCGTGTTCAATAAGTTTTTGTAAAAACTTTGTTCTTCCGACAGATATATCCTGAAATTCGTCAACGATGATATACTTAAACCGAAACATGTTTGTTTTATCCAACAACTCTGTCGAATAAAGTATCATGTCGTCAAAATCTATTTTTCCCTCCGCTTGTAATTGCCGCTTGTAGCAAACATACACGTCTTTGCAAATTGACAAAAATAATTTTCTTCTTTCCACAAGATACTTATTTTCAGACGTGCAGTCAAACAAATCAAATTCTTTTTCCGTCGAATATCTTGTTTTATACAAATTTATAAATGTTGCGACAAGATTAAAAAACGAACTTCCGTCATTTCTCTGCATTGCGGCAACGAGTGCTTTTTTTGTTTCTTCTGTTGACAACGGCTTAAACTCTACGCCATGCGCAACAAGTTTTTCTTTCAATTCGTTAAATACAGTGCCGTCTTCAAACATATACGAATACGTTTCAACGCACAAGGTACCGTTTTCTGCATGCGTTTTTCTTTTCCATTCCATCGATTCAAGATACTCTTGTTCTTCCTCGGCAGAATATTGCGGCGTTTTTCCGTATTTATTTATGCCGTAGTGTTCGATATAGACGTTGTATGCTGGCAAGAAAAAGTCAGGAGTATACTGTCTTCTTTCCGCAGTAACAGTTCTAAACTCATACGGATATTCGTAGACATAATCTATTCCGTTGATAAACAGGTAGTTTGCCAACACCAACTCTTCGACACTTTTTACATATTCGCTTTTTATTGTTTCTAAGGAATATTCATTAACGTTTACCGATTTAAGCGCGTCTTTGAGCGTATAAAAATTTTTATCTTTCAAAAACTCGTATTCTCTGCCTTTATCGTCAAACTTATTCTCTACAGACAAGTTTCCTTCGGGATACAAGGTAAAATATTTGAACAATTTGTTAAGCAATTCGGGATTTTCATCGACATTTTCAAAAAACGCAGTCATTCTCGCCTTAAACTGGTCGTCAACCGTCTGCTTTTCACCGCTTACGGCATTTATTATTTCAAGTCCCAACGAGTGAAATGTCTTAACTTTCAGTCCTTTGTCTTCGCCGATTTTTTGCAGCAGGTCTTCTGCCGAAGCCTTTGAATACGACATCAGCAAAATTTCGTCTTTCGTCGCCAATCTATTTTCAAGTAGCCACTTCACTTTGCCGCAAATAGTCAATGTTTTTCCCGCTCCTGCCCCTGCAACAACCAACTGAGATTCAGGATCAAACAGTATTGCGCGTTTCTGTTCATAGTCAGGTATTTTTCCGTTAACCTCATTCAATACAGCATCGTTAATGTGTCTCTCGACATACTGTTCGTTAAGTACTCCAACCATATTTACAGGGACATCTGGCAGAGAGTAATAAACTCTCTTATAATTGGCAAACTCAATCTTTTTTTTCTTTTATTTTTTCCCAAAATTGCCTTTCTTCATTTCCATCAATAAACCTGTCTGGACAAAAATTGCACAACACCAAATATTCCTTTACAATGTCATTTTGTCTGATTATATCGTAGTAATCTTCATACAATTGTCCGATTCGCAAAATGTATTTTTTATAAGTTGTGGCTTTCGGCATTTCCGCAGGAAAGGTGTACCTGCTAACCTGCAAAGCGACATTATTAAACTTTTCAATCTTTTCAAACGGATAGTCGACAATGTTTATCAAAATTTTTTCTATTGGATGAATTTTAATTATCTCGTCGAATTCTTCTTCCAACGCACTTATACTTTCATTATGTTTTTTAACTTTCTCCAGCAGCTTTTCATATTCGATTGCACTTTTCCTGAATTCGGAATTTCTAAGAAGCGCATTATTTTCATTGATTTCGAGTTTATCGCATTCAACTAACTTAAAAAATTTGAGTTGTGGTGAAACTTCGGAAATAACTGACGTTACTTTTTTTCTATACTTTCTTACTTTGAAATAATCACGTATTTTACTAAATATAGACATATCAACCTCTTACCTTTCTTTCTGGTTTAGCTGTTTTTATTCGGATTTGTTTTTCAGACAAAAGCATTTTTGCAAAAATTGCACACGGGCGGCGAATGAACGACGAACGACTTCGGCATTTGTGTTGACATCAAAGCCGTGAAACGTGCCCTTGTTGTCAAGCAACGTAACGTCGGCAACGTTCGCTTTCAATGCTTCGTACATTTCCTTGCCCTGGTCGTGCAAGCAATCGTATTCTTCCGTTTCGACAAATGCGTGGCGCAGATATGCGTATTTGTCGGCGGTAACGACGGGCGAAACATACGATTGTCCGTCAAGGTACCAACGCCACATTTTTGCGTTGTTGACGGAGTTCCACAACGGCGTATCGGAAAAGGCAAGCATGCTTGCGCCGTCCACGCGCTCGTCGACAACAGGGTAGACGAGCATCATTCCGACGGGCAACACGTCTGCGCCGCCGAGATTGCGGCATAATTCAAGCGCGAGACTGCCGCCCGCGCTGTCGCCGCCCACGACAATGCGCCCGACATCTATGCCGAATTCTTCCGCATGTGCGGTCACGTATCTGTATGCGGCAATCGTCTGATTTACAGCCGTCGGGTACTTTGCCTTTGGCAACACATCGTAGTCTACGCTTAACACGACGCATGGCGCGGCGGCATAAATTTGTTCGGCGTAGTAGTGCACAAAACTCTCTTTGTACCCAAAACCGCCGCCGTGCAGGTAAAACAGGCACGGTAAACAGCCGTTAGTGGCACATTTAGGCTTCATTAAATGTACTTTTACGCCGTTTACTCTGCGCCGCTCGTAAACAAAACTTTTGCGGTCAATGCCCTTGGGCAGCAGAGCAATGGCAGCATTTGCAAGCGGAAAAATCGCCTTAAAAAACGGCAGATTCGGATGCGTTTTCAGTTGTTTGTCAAATTTGTATTTCATATTCTTAACAGTCTCTCTTCAGTCGGAAAAATCCGGGTTTGCGCATTTCAATTAAGTATAACACAAAAGTCGGCGACACACAACACCGATACGAACATCTGATTACTTCAAATTGCACGCTACGGATACTTCTTTGCCACAGCGTTTGCCCGTCATGTTTTCTCTTTTTGCCTCTTTGCCTTTTCCACACCAAAAACATACTCAAAATCATTGATTTGCGCCGAAAAATAATGTATATTTGTCTTATGGAATTCGAAATCTTTTTCAACACAGATTATCCCGACAAACGCAAAGACATCCGTTCGGTGAAAAACAAAACGTTCGGGACTTTTTTCTGCAGTTTCGCAACACTGTTCGCGATAGGATTTTTTATAGTTTTCTTCATGTTTCAGAACTTCCGGTGGGAGCAGAAACTGCTTGGAGGCATATTACTTGCCGTCGGGCTTATCGGTCTGCTACTGACGCCTTTTTTCGTGTTGTTCAAAAAGGTAAACAAGGGGCTTGACGGCGACGTTCACATGGTCTTTACAAAACTTGCAAACGACGAATGGAACTGCATGGCATTTGTAAATACCACGCCTGAACCTGTCTACAATGACGAGATTTCTCTTGCGGAATTCACTTCCCGTGTGGTTGTCGTAACACTTAAAAACGGCAAAGAAGTGGTCGTGCCGCTTCGCCTGATGTCCGACGACGATAAGGCAAAACTCAAAACCGTTGCCGACGAAACAAAGCAACTGCGCATAGAGAGCACTGCGAAAAAAAATAAGTAAACGGGTACGCGCTTTTTCCGAGCACATAACAATTCCGACAGCAACCGCCCTTACAGGTACGAAGATTCTTTTCGCTTCGGCAAAGAAACGACAACGGTAACAACGTCAGGCAATAACAACAACATCATCATCAACATCAGGCAACAACAATGCTTTTGCAAAGCCGAATAACAAACAAATCCCGACAACAGGCGCGTATATATTGATTTTTATTGTAAAATATTGTATAATATATACGTAGGAGAGCGTTTGTAAAAGGTTTTTGCAATTATGCTTTACGCAACATTCATTTCACATTTCGGAACACAATTGCAAAAGGCATTAAAGCGGTACCCTTTCGGGGGGGGGGGATTGGCACACGAGCGTGCACGATCAGGAAGCTATTACATATTCAACACTTATCTTGTAATCGGTGTCTCGCAATGATACAATAAGACAAAGGGCTTTTATATGGGCGCTTCCGAGGGGATTTCTCCACGCACTTCGCTTGGTCGAAATGACGTAATCTGACAGAAATTTGCACTATATAGTTGACTTTTTGACTACGTCCACCGAAGTTAACCTACTTGAAGTTGGCAAACAAGTTGCAAACGGTCAACCTGCTACATCAGGGGTGGCGAGGTGTTGCCAATAAAGGGACATCGTCCGCGAGCCTGCGGCTGGGGAGGCAACCTACCACAAAGCCTCAATAGGCGCGTGCACCCA
>OGOZ01001345.1_pt1 | contig 13856 bp, 8 predicted proteins | sample 1552801 | NCBI WGS metagenome assembly OGOZ01 (sample SAMEA2580196, study PRJEB22360) | human gut metagenome | biome: human gut; feature: human-associated habitat; material: faeces | place: Denmark | collected 2008/2010
TGGCGTAGAAATCCCAATAGAAGTTTACATATGGATTGTCGCTTCTGTCTCCGCCTTCTCTGTATGGTTTTAAAAGTGGATGATCTTTGTATTCTTCTTTGTTTAGGATCACCTCTGCAAACATTTCTCCTGTATAGACTCCATTGTCGGAAAGTTGGTCTAGTTCTTCTTTTGTTACATTAAATCCTAGCTTCTTTGTTAATTCAATTTTCTTGTTTGATAAGCTTAATTCCTGATCATAAATCTTGTCATTAAGCGTCTGGAAATATGGTTCGTCTTCTGGAATATTGTATCCTAATACATGTAAATTGATATCTTTGTATGTGCAGTCAATCTCGATTGCTGAGATGTATCTTATTCCGTATTCTTCTGCTTTTTTTCTGGCAGCTTTTATTGCTTTTACCTGGTTGTGGTCTGCGATCGCCATTACTTTGATGCCTTTTTGATGGCACATTTCTACTAGTTCTTCTGGTTCGTATTCACCGTCATCACTATATTTACTGTGGATGTGTAGATCTATCTGATGTTTCATTTTCTTCTCCTTATAGTTTTTTTATTTCTTTTACTTTCATATGATCACGCTCAAGATCCACTGCTGCTTCCATTAGACCTTTTGAAATATACAGCTCTATATCAGACGTCATTTCTATTTCTGGTATATGGATCTTCTGAATATTAGCTTCTAATGCATCGATCAATTTTTCTTTTTCTAAATCATAACTAGACTGAATCACTATTTTTTGTGGATTCAATACGCATATCAATGCTGTCAATTGTTCTATGATCGTCATCTGTGCGGCATCAAAATCTTCTGGTTCTACAAATGCACAACCATTTAAATATCCGACTTCTCCAGCAAATAATGTACTTCCTCTATATAACTGACCATCAAGCATTATCCCACAACCACTATACATAGAACCTGGCTGATATAAAAATACTACACTTTCTTCTACTGTATGATATCCGACTACCGCAAGATTGACATCATTTTCTATAATAAATGGTATCTCATACTGATCTAAAATATCATGCACATTTTTATTTTCAAACTCCCAGATATCACAAGATAAAATATCATCTTTTGCATTGATCACACCTGGTATGCTGAGTGCAATATACGAAATCTTTGCATCTTCGCTTATAAGCTTAGAAAGATTCTTTTGTAGATATTCTATGCATGATCCTTTAACTTCTTCCTCATATTTTTCTATGCTTTCTCCCCACAGATTTTTAATTTCAAATTGAATCTTTGGTAATTGTCCATTTTGAATCATGATCAAACAAACATGATAGAAATCTTTATTTAATTCATATCCTTTACTTGGTCGTCCTCCTGTTGATTCATTGTTTTCTGTTTGTTTTAAAAATCCTTCCTCCATTAGTTCTTTTATAAGCGTCGTACATGTTGTCTTTGAAATTCTTGTGGCTTGTGCCAATTGATTTTTATTGCTGAACTTCACTTCATAAAAATAATCTTTGATACTTTGTTTATTCACCTGTTTTAATTTTTCTGAACTTGCAGCCATTTATCCACCTACTTTCAACGTCTATCGTCAAAAGTAGTATAACAATTTTTTTATTCGTAGTCAATGATACAAAAAAAGCAGGGTTACCATATTAAAATGATAACCCTGCTTTTATGAGTTTTCCAACCTTAATTATTTGCTCTTTGTAGTTGTCTTGCTAGCCTTGCTTGTACTTGTTGTAGTTGTTGCTGCTGTAGATGCTGTTGTAGCTTTATATTTAAACTTAACTTCTTTCCACAGATCCTGATCTACAGACTTCTTGTCATCCCACTTCTTGTCAGCATCTTTTGTCCACTTCTTGTAGACTTTCTCGTATGCTGCCTGCTGTTTTTCCTGAAGCAGTGTGGATTTGTTTGATGCAGCTGCTGTTGTGTCGTTTGGATTTAACATCTTGATGATCACGTATGCATCGTCTAATTCTACGACTCCGCTTACCTGGTTCTTCTTAAGTTTTGCTGCTGCTGTTTCGAATTTTGTTCCTAATGCAGCTTTTCCTTTTGTATAGGATTCTTCGTTGTCAGAGTTTACGCTGAACTTCTTAGCTACAGAGCTGATACTCTGGCCTTTCTTGATCATCTTTAATGCAGATTTTGCTTTCTTTAGCTGATCTTTCTTCTCAGCGGCTGTCATGTCTTTTTCTTTTCCTGTCTTGCTGTCTGTTGTCTTTGTTGTGAAGACAAGTTTGTAGACTTTGACAGTTTTGGCTTCGTCATCTGTTACTGTGACGTTTGCTTTCTTGATGATCGCCTGCATAACTTTACTTGCGATTGTGCTTTCTTCGTACAGTTTCTGGATCATATCTTTATCTGCTTCTGTCTTCTTCATGACTTTCTTACCTGTTGAGTCTTTTGCGAAGGCAGTTACGCTTTCTTTGATCTGTTTCTTCTCAGATTTTGTTAACTTCACGTTGTAGTCGTCTGCGTGTGCTGCTAAAACTTTAATCTGTTTTAACTGGTTGATAACGCTGTCTTTGACAGACTGCTGCATTGTGATCTTCTTTCCTTTGCTGTCTGTTCCGACCTGCATAGACCACATGCTGTCTCCGAAGTATGCTCCGTACTGAGCTTCTGCCTGATACTGCATGATTCTTGCATATACATGAGCTTCCTGGAATGTTACTTCTTGTCCTGCATATTCAAATAATGTCTTCTCATTCTTGCTTTTACATCCTGTAAATAAAGAAAGAGTTAACGCAAGAACTGCAGTTAAACATAGCAACTTCTTTGCTAATTTCTTCATTTCATTTTCTCCTTCATATTATGATTATATTAGGCTAATGTCTGGCGATATTATAGCACAAACTTATCGGATTATCAATGAATTGAGCGAGTTCACACAATGTTCAATCTTTTCTAACTGCTTCACTTTCTTTGTCTTTGACAGATCCAGTACAAATGTCGGATTCTTGCCTGCCTGGAAGGATAATTCACGTTTGTATTCTTCTAATATCGCTGGGATTTTTTCTACATCCACGGCTGCATCTGGTTTCATTTCAAATGAGACTTTTTCTCCTTTTTGTTTCACATCTGTCATATAAGCGTGGTGAGCTAATGATTTCAAATATGCAACATATAACAGATTGTGGACTGCTTTCGGCATTTCCCCAAAACGGTCGATCAACTCATCTGTCATATCTTCCATTTCATCTTTGGATTCAATGGATGAAATACGTTTGTATAATTCCAGTTTTTGATATTCATTATACACATACGTTGATGGAATAAATGCATTGATGTCGAGATCGAGTGTTGTGTCAAATTCATCCTCGTCTTTTAATTCGCCTTTTAATCTCAAGACTGCTTCATTCAGCATCTTGCAATACAGATCGTATCCAACTGCTTCCATATGACCGGATTGTGCCTGTCCCAAAAGATTTCCTGCTCCGCGGATCTCCAGATCTCGCATTGCAATCTTATAACCGGATCCCAGATCTGTAAATTCCCGGATCGCCTGTAATCGTTTTTCTGCGGTTTCTTTTAACAGTGTGTTCTTTTTGTACATCAAAAATGCAAATGCATTTCGATTCGATCTTCCGACACGTCCTCTTAACTGATACAACTGGGACAACCCAAGCTGGTTGGCATCGTGAATGATCATTGTATTTACATTCGGAATGTCTAATCCTGTCTCGATGATCGTTGTGGATACCAATACATCGATCTCATGGTTCATAAATCCCATCATGATCTCTTCCAGTTCGCGTTCTTTCATCTGTCCATGTGCAAATGCAACTTTCGCATCTGGAAGCAATCTCTGTAATTCGGCTGTCACTTCTGCGATATTATTGACGCGGTTATACACATAATATACCTGCCCGCCACGTGTCATTTCGCGGTAGACCGCTTCTTTGACCAGTTCTTCATTATATTCCATAACATATGTCTGGATCGCTCTTCGGTCATGCGGTGGTTCTTCTAATACACTCATGTCACGGATTCCGATCAGACTCATATGCAGGGTTCTTGGAATTGGTGTAGCAGATAATGATAAGACATCGACATCTTTTTTCATTGTCTTGATCTTTTCTTTATGTGTCACTCCAAAACGCTGTTCTTCATCAATTACGAGCAGTCCCAGATTCTTATACTGCATATCTTTGGACAATAAGCGATGCGTTCCGATTACGACATCTACCGTTCCATTTTTGAGTCCTTCAATCGTCTCTTTCTGCTCTTTTGCTGTACAAAATCTAGACATCATGCGTACGGTGATCGGGTAATCATGAAATCTCTGTGCAAATGTATTGTAATGCTGCTGTGCAAGGATCGTGGTTGGTACGAGATACGCCACCTGTTTTCCATTGTCTACTGCCTTAAATGCTGCACGGATCGCTACTTCTGTCTTGCCATACCCGACATCTCCACAGATCAGTCGGTCCATGATCTTCTTGCTTTCCATATCCCTTTTCGTATCATCGATCGCATTTAACTGATCCTGCGTTTCATCGTATGGAAATAATTCTTCAAACTCTTTCTGCCATACAGAGTCCTTATCATAGACATATCCTTCTTTTGCCTGTCTTAGTGCATATAACTGCACGAGTTCTTCCGCAATATCTTTGACTTGACCTTTGACACGTGTTTTCGTCTTCTTCCATTCATTTCCACCTAATTTATGAAGTTTCGGCTTTCTTGCATTTGCACTTGCGTATTTTGCGATCTGGTCTAGGGCTGATGCTAAAATAAATAAATTATCACCGCCCTGATATTCAATACTGATGTAGTCCTTTTCAACCCCATCTGTTGTGATCTTTTCGATTCCGCGGTAAATACCGACTCCATGTTTTTCATGAACAACGTAATCACCGATATTGATATCTGCAAAACTTCGGATCTTTTCTCCTTGTTTTTTCTTCTCTTTCTTTCGGCGCTTTTTTTCTTCTCTTCCTTTGAAAATGTCTCCTTCTGAGATCAATACCCATTTGGCTGCCGGATATTCAATTCCTGTCAGAAGCTTTCCTGCTGTGACAACAATCTGCCCTGCTTCCACTCCATATTTCAAGTCCTTATCATATGTCACAACCAAACCATTTTCTCTCAGATCACTGCTTAGACGTTTCGCTCTTGTAACAGATGGAGAAGCAACAACGATCCTGTAGTCCTTACTCTGATATTTGGTAAGATCTTTGACTAACTGCTCAAAACTGTTGTTATAAGACTGAATGGATTTTGTATCCATAAATAAGATTCTAGCAACTCTAAAATCATTGATCTCAGCAGATAAGATCGAATAACATAGCATCTTATGTTTCTCGATCTGATATAAAATACTCTCATAATCTGTCACCGTATTTGCCTGTTTAGGCAGAAGATACCCACCTTCCAGACGGCTTTTCATACTCTCTGAGAATTCCAGATAAAATGCATCTGCACGTTCTCTGATATGTTTTGGTTCATCCATATAGATCATGCTTTCTTCTGGAAAATAATCTAAGATGCATTCTGTATTTTCATAAAAATATGGGAGATAACCTTCTACTCCGATCAACATATGAAGTTCCCTTAATTCCTCACGAACACGGTCCATTTCTTTTCTTAGGCGGGCTTCCTGATCATATTTTTTTTCTTTTTTAAACTTCTGTGATAACTTCTCATAATCTTCTTCCATATTTCGAAGACCATGTTCAATCCTTGGCTGGTTTAAAATGATCTCTGATGCCGGATAAATGGTCAGAGTATCGACTTCTTCGATGGATCTTTGGCTTTCTTTATCAAAACTTCGGATCGAATCAATTTCATCTCCCCATAGTTCGATACGATATGGGCTTTCCTGCGTGTATGGGAAAATATCAATGATTCCTCCTCGCACAGCAAACTCGCCTGGAGCCTCAACAAATGGTGCTTTTTCGTAGCCTCTGGCAACAAATTCTTCTGCGATCGTTGCCTCTTCCAGTGTCTCTCCCATTTTAAACGTCATCTTATGATTCTTGATATCACTTAATGGAACAACCTGATCCATCACAGCATCGATCGTCATCACAAAGGTTCCACATTTGTCATCCACGATCTTCTTGATCGCCAGCATACGGTCTCTTGCGATTGCATTTCCATGAACATCGGCTGTATAGAATAATGGATCTTTTGCTGGAATATACTGAACCTTTTCTCCAAAGAAATGACTTGCCTCGACCCATTGTCTTGCTTTGTTCTCGTCTGGTACGATGATGATCTTAAATTGCTTTTTCTTATGATTTCCGATCAGACTGGTCAGATGCCATTTGGCTGTATCGGTGCATCCTGATACAAGAACCGGGCCACAGTAATCTTCGACCTCATCCTTTAATTGTCTGTATACCGGATCGTCTTTTAATATATGTTCTAACACTTTCTATCCCTACTTTTTCTTATTGTGGCGGTTCATCGCTTCTGTGATGTCGCCCATAACGATCAGCTGTACTGCATCGTACACTTCATCAAAACGTTCCGCAAAGATTGCCTGTTCTTCTTTTGTAAAATGTCCTAATACATAATCTGCCAGATCATATCCTTTTGGTTTCTCTCCAACACCGATCTTCACCCTTGGGAAATCCATACTTCCTAAATGACTGATGATACTTTTCAGTCCATTATGTCCCCCTGCACTTCCCTTTCTTCGGATACGCAGTCTTCCAACATCAAGGTCGATATCATCATGAATAATGATAAAATCTTCTGGCTCTAATTTATAGAAATCCATGATTGGACGAAGACTTTCCCCGCTTAAGTTCATAAATGTCTGTGGTTTCACAAGAAGGACTTTTTCTCCTCCCATATAACCAGTTCCGATCAATGCTTTGTGTTTCCCTGTATTTATACTTATGCCTTCTTTGTCTGCAATATAATCAAGGGCTTCAAATCCAATATTGTGTCTTGTGTTGTCATATTTCTTTCCCGGATTCCCCAGTCCGACGATTACTTTCATAAGATATCTCTCCTTTTTCCCTAGAATCTATAAAACTGACAAACACCCGGAAATCAATGGATTCCCGGGTTGTCTTTTTCTTTCTTTAGTTATAGTATATCCCAATTTACAATTCTCAGCAAGATTTTTTCTAGTTATAATGCCTGAAAGAATTCTCTTGTCTTATTTACCTTCTTCATCAATGTATCAAACTGTTCTGGTGTCAGTGACTGTGGTCCATCACATAATGCTTTGGCTGGATCATTATGAACTTCTACCATTAATCCATCGGCCCCAGCTGCGATCGCTGCTAATGCCATTGGCTCTACCATATCTCTGATTCCTGTTGCATGAGATGGATCTACCATGACTGGAAGATGGGATTTCTTCTTGATCATAGGGATTGCAGAAAGATCTAATGTATTTCTCATGGCTGTTTCGTATGTTCGGATTCCTCTCTCACAAAGGATTACATTTTCATTTCCACCTGCCATAATGTATTCTGCACTCATTAACCATTCTTCGATCGTTGCTGCAAGTCCTCGCTTTAATAAGATTGGTTTGTTGATCTTTCCTAATTCTTTTAATAATTCAAAGTTCTGCATATTTCTTGCTCCAACCTGAATCAGGTCCACATCTTCGAATAATGGAAGATGACTTGCATCCATGATCTCTGTAACAACTGGAAGTCCTGTTGCTTTCTTAGCTTCTAATAATAATTCTAATCCTTCTCCATGAAGTCCCTGGAAAGAGTATGGGGAAGTTCTTGGTTTGAAAGCTCCTCCTCTTAATAATCCTGCACCAGAATTCTTCACATCGTTTGCGACTTCTGTGATCTGTTCTTTTGTCTCAATAGAACATGGTCCTGCGATCACCTGGAAGTTTCCACCACCGATCTTTACTCCGTTTACATCAACAACTGTATCGTTTGGATGGAATTTTCTGTTGGCCTTCTTGTATGGCTCCTGAATACGCTGTACATTTTCAACGATGCTGTTTGCCATGATATGACGCATATCTACAACAGATGTATCTCCCACTAATCCAAGGATCCTTGTGTTAACACCTTCGGATTCGTGGATTCCCAGTCCCTGCTCTTCCATCTCTTTCTTTAATGCGTTGATCTTTGCTTCTTCTGCCTGTTTCTTTAAAATAATAATCATGATGTTCGTCCTTTCCTGGCAAGTCGTTTCTATCTTGCTTCTCTGGTGCGGCCTTTGTTTCTTTGAGTAAAAAGAAAAGGCATGCACTCTGTTGCAAGAATGCATGCCTTAAATGTTTTACTCTGTCGGTTTAAAGTGACATAAGTTTTGGCGATGATTCATTGCAACAAAAATAGTCAGGATAAAAATAATAACCCTGAAAGCTAAAGTAATAAAATGTGCAATTATTCATCTTACTTGTTGTCATCTTAGTTTCTCCTTGTTTTGATGTTTTTACGATACATGAAATTTTTTTCTGTGTCAATAGATTTATAGATGTTTTTTATAAAATCCATAGACCGTATTTATGATTTATTTTATGAATTATAAAATTTATTTTTTGCGCACTGCAAGAAATGATGCGATCAATGCTGTGATCGGTACTGTTAATACAACACCAAGACTTCCAGATAGTCCTTGCATGATCTCAATTCCGATCACATAAGAGTTCGCTAACTGTCTGTAGCTTAGATCATATGCGTAATTGATCACTAATGTTGTCATTGCACCGCCCACATAAGCAAAGATCAGTGTATTCGTCATCGTTCCCATCATATCTCTTCCAACATTGATTCCTGATACAAAAAGTCGTTTCATGGACAGTGTTTTGTCTGTTTCATAAATTTCCTGAATCGTAGATGCAATGGACATACCAACGTCCATGACGGCTCCTAATGCTGAAATGATGATTCCGGCAAAAAGCAATTCTCCGATCTTTATCTTTGTATTTTGTCCGACATAGTTCAATGCTTCGATATCCGATACATTATATCCTGTGATCCCTGCTGCTTTTCCAAATGCCATCGCTGCCACTGCTGCGATCACGACTCCGATCGCTGTTCCAAGGATCGCAGACACTGTTTTGCTCGAATATCCACCAAGAAGTCCTAATGTTACGATCGTTGTCAACACTGCTACAATGATCGTCAACACGATCGGTGAAATTCCCCGATACATCATCGGGAACATGATACCAATGATACATGCAAACGCAAATACAAGACTTAAAATAGCATAAACACCTTTTTTCCCACCAATCGCACATACCACCGCTGCAAAGATCAACGCAAATCCATAGATTGCCATGGTACGGTCCTGACTATATACGGTAAATCCTGTATTTGTTCCACTTTTATTTACGATCACAATGATCCTTGCTCCTACTTTACAGTCAGCTCCAAATAAAGTTCCGCTTGGATTGATCGCCTGTTTTTCTTTTCCTTTGTAGGTTCCCGTTGTCATTTTAACCAGGACTTTCTGCGTTCCATAACGACTTCCGTCTTCTGCAAGATTATCTTTTATGATCTTTGTTACAACTGCTTTTTCATATTTTTGTCCTTTATAGGATGCCAATGGCGTTTTCTGAAACTGGTTGCATTTGACTATGATCCCTGCAAATAAACACACTGCTATTGCGAAGATCAAGATTTTTTTCCATGATACTGCTTTTTCCATAAGTTGTCTTCTTTCTATAAATCGTAGCCTTTTATTTATAAAGAAAAATCAGAGAATGCCTGTGTCCGGATCTATCATTCCGGGCGCAGGCTTTTGCTCTGTCTGATAAATTAAGTTACGACACTAATTCTTTATCATCTCTATTTGATTGTTGCTTTTTTGGCTGTGCTGTAGGCTCCATAAATACGTTTTCCGTTTACTGTTTTGTAAGAACGGACTTTGACGTAATATTTTTTCCCTTTTTTCAGACCTTTGATCTTGTAAGATGTTGTTGTTTTTGCTTTTCTTACTGTCTTTTTACCTGTAAATTTCTTGTTTGTAGAATATACAACTTGATATCCTGATGCTTTCGTATTCTTTTTCCATTTGATCGTTAGCTGTTTTTTGATCTTATTTACTAAAGAGATACTCTGTTTCTTTGGTGCTACAGTCACTGTAACTGTTTTGGAAGCTGCTTTGTAGTCTGTAGTTGCTGCTGCTTTGACTGTGATCTTGGCAACTCCTGGTCCTTTGACTGTTACTTTTCCTGCGGCATCAACTGTTGCAACTGCTTTGTTTGATGTTGTGTAAGTGAGTTTACCATTTCCATTTGTTTTTGCATTTAATTTGAATGCTTTGGATGTTTCACTCTTCTTATAAGATGCTGTTGCTGTGATCGTCTGGTCTTTTGTCTGTACTGCTGTTGTATCATCTTTCTTTGTTGTATTTGAGTTCGCATCATCTTTTTTGGTATCTTCTGCTTTCTTCACGATCTTATATGAAGATGATCCGTCTAATACTTTTCCTGTGTCCGCATCGTATGTTGTAACTTCAAAAGAGTCATCTGTTACATTGACTACAGAATAACTTGGTGTCCATGTCTGGCTTCTCTCAGAAATGAAATCCTGTTTTGCTGTGATCAGATTGTAGAATTTAGATCCTGTTGCTGAGTTTGCTTCTAAATATACAGTTCCTTTTGGATTTACAACCGTTCCACCTTTTGTTGTATCAACGATTTCGTAGCAGTTATTTTCTTTTGCGTAATTTGCTGTATTTTCTGTTTTTGCGAATTTATCATGTGCCTGCCCATCACTCTGTAACTGATATGTTCTGGAGTATGTATGGTCATGTCCCTGAAGTACAACATCAATATCATATTTATCCATTAATGGTGTTAACTGTGTTCTTAAAACCATTCCGTCAGAATCTGAATGATCATATCCTGATCCATAAATGTCCTGATGGAACATTACAACTTTCCATTTTGCATTTGGATTTTCTTTGATCGCTTTACGCATAACATTTTCGTGAGTTGCACAGTTGTAATTGTTTGTGTCTAATACGATAAATAATGTATTTCCATATGTGTAATAATAGTCTGTTCCTGCTGCTGTCTTTCCTTCTGTATACTTTGCTGTATTTCTATATCCACTTGTATCAAATGCATTTGGATTGTTGTAATGCATCTCATACTGTGCTGATCCAGAATCGTGGTTTCCGATCGTTGTTGCTACTGGAAGAGATCTTAAAGCATCTGCTCCAAGGTAACCTGCATACTGTTTTTCATTGTTATTGTTATTTACCTGATCTCCCGCGGATGCAACAAAACTTAGATTTGGATTCTGTTTTACCGCATTATTTAATACGTTGTTCCAGTTATAACTATCATTTCTTGCTGCATAGTTATTATCTTTCATCGCATCTCCTTCAGTACTTGTCTGTCCTGAAGATGCTCCAATCTGAGGATCTCCTACATATAAGAAAGAATAATTTTTAAATGATTTTGTAGAATATTTCTGTACATCCTGATATTTTCCGTTCTGGAATACCTGATAGTAGTAAGTTGTATTTTCTTTCAGTTCATTTACAGATGCTTTGTTTGAATAGTACTGAACACCTTCGATCGCTACTGCCTGTGTCTGTTTTCCTTCGACTTCTTTTGCATCAGACATATCTGCTTTTGTTGCGATCTTAACTTTTGGTGTTTCTTCTGTCTTGCTGTAGTATGCAAAATTAAGCTGTGATTCTGTCGCTCCTGGTGTTAGGGATACATTTTCATAGTTTGTGCTGTATTTATCCCAGTTTGCTTTCCATGTGGACCAGCTTTCTGTTTTAGAAGCAGATGCATCATTCCAATGTTCTGTCGCTGCGCTGACTGTTGATGAAAGGATTGGAGATGCCATCATAACTCCGCCTGCTAACATCATGGCTGATACAGTTGCTTTTGCTGCATATTTTTTTGCATTTCTTGCTATGTTTCTGCGAATTGTTCTCACAATAAGATCCTCCTTTGATATAGTCAATCATTCTCTGTTGTGTTTAACTATAAACTTGTGAGATTAAGGAAAGGTACATGGGAATGATAAGTTTTTGTAAAATTTTTTAATTGTATGAGTTGAAGGTCTGTCGAGTATTTAGAGAAAAAATGAAATATTTGAAAGAATAGTTAAAAAAGCTGTCGCATCTAAACTAGCGACAGCTTTCTGTGTTTTTGGAGTTTTATTTTTATATATGTTTTATAAAGGGTATTTATATGTTAGGAATTTGTATGACATTACGCCATCTTTATTTATTTGTTTCTATAAACTTATCAAGTTCTTCTTTTGTTGGAAGTCCTTCATTATCACTGATGTTCATTACCTGGATCGCTCCAATGGCATTTCCTCGTCTTACACTTTCTTTGATCGTTCTTCCTTCGAGGATTCCGCTGATGACTCCGACTGCGAATCCATCACCGGCTCCTACTGTATCAACGACTTTATCGACATGGAATCCTGGAACTGTATAAGTGTTTTCATTTTCTTTTACAAATGCTCCCTTTGATCCATCTTTAATAATAACGATCTTTGCACCAGCTTTTTGATACATCTGAGCTGCTTCTTCCATATCTGTTGTTCCGAGAAGAATCTTACATTCTTCAATTCCTGGAAGAACTACATCTGCCATAGAAGCTAATTCATTGATCACTGAGCGCATTGTTTCTTCATTTTCCCATAATGCAGGTCGCAGGTTTGGATCAAATGTGATAAAAATTCCTTTATCTTTTGCACGTTGCATCAGACGAAATGTCGCTTTTCTGGCGCTTTGTGATAATGCAGGTGGAATTCCTGTAATATGTACCAGATTCACATCTGTAAGATCGATCGCATCAATTTCTTTTTCTGAAATATGTGATGCTGCTGATCCTTTTCTATAATATGGTGCATATGGATCACTTCCATCAGTAACTCTGTTTTTCAGCTGAATCCCTGTTCGATAAACAGGATCATAACTAAGAAGTGAAATACCGATCTGATTCTCTCCTAATGTCTTAGCAATGTAATGACCAAATGGATCATCTCCTAATCTGGTAAGATATTCCACACTGTGACCTAATCTGGTCAATCCGATCGATACATTGACTTCTGCTCCTGAAAGTGCTCTTGTAAAATGCTCTACATTTTCTAATGGTCCTGTTGTATCTGCGATCAAAAGTGCCATTGGTTCTCCAAACAGTATTGTTTTTCCCATGATCTTGCCTCCTTTCTTCTATGATAATGCTGGATTTCTCACAAGATGAATTGCAAATCCACCAACTTCCTGTGCCATGTAAACAGCCTGCATCTTTCCATCTGGGCGATATACTGCACTGTCTTCATTAAATGCAATATTCTTTTGTTCCAGATAAGCTTTCGCACGTTCTACTGAATTTACCGCAATTGCAATATGTCCTTTTGTTCCTAAAAATGGAGTTTTCATTGTTTCTACATAAGTATCAGAGAAAATGGAACTTGGATTTTCTTTTGGTGCAAATCCAAACATAAAATCAAATGCTTCTGCTACTTTGTGCGCCTGTTCTTCATTATCACAGTTAATTCCTATATGTGCCAGTTTAAACCCTAGCATTTTGTGTACTGCCTGTGTTGTAAGGTTTTGAATTTCATCAAATTTTTTCTCTTTGATCAAATTATCTTTCACCATCCACGTACCACCACAGGCAATGATCTTATCAAAATTCAGATATTCATTTATGTTGTCAAGATTAACCCCACCTGTTGGCATGAATTTCATCTGATGATATGGTGCTGCCATCGCTTTGATCGTTTTAATTCCTCCTGCTGCTTCCGCTGGGAAAAATTTTACAACTTTCAATCCATATTTTATTGCCTGTTCAACGTCGCTTGGGTTAGCACATCCTGGTAAGATTGGAATATTTTTTTCTATACAGTATTCTACAACTTCAGGATTAAGTCCTGGACTTACAATAAACTCTGCGCCTGCATTGACCGCTTCGTTCACCTGTGAAGTTGTAAGTACTGTTCCTGCTCCAACA
>OGOZ01001367.1_pt1 | contig 13728 bp, 16 predicted proteins | sample 1552801 | NCBI WGS metagenome assembly OGOZ01 (sample SAMEA2580196, study PRJEB22360) | human gut metagenome | biome: human gut; feature: human-associated habitat; material: faeces | place: Denmark | collected 2008/2010
TTTCGGTCAGTTCATCGGAATAATGGGCGGCTCGATGATTATTGAGAATATTTTCTCGATTCCCGGCGTCGGCGGACTTTACCTCAACTCGATTCAGAACACGGACTACAACTACTTTATGTACATTTCGATGTTCTACACCGTTATCGGTCTGTTATCGGGTATAGTCGTCGATATAAGCTACGGATTCATTGATCCTAGAGTAAGGATGGGTTCAAGAAAATGAGAAAGACTAATATTGACATTAATAATATACCGGCGGAGAAGTTTGCTTTCGCGACCGAAGGCGTTTCTTTGCACGATACGAAGCTTAAAACCAAGCCGCGCAGCTATATGAAAGACGCGTGGACGAGATTTAAGAAGAATAAATCGTCCGTTGCGGCTGCGATCATTATCGGATTCCTTATTCTGTATTCGATAATCGTCCCCGTCGTATCGCCCTATTCTCTCGCGGATACCGACCTTTACTACAAGAACCTTCCCGCTTACACGGTAGGCAGCGAATGGCTCGCGGACGGAGCTAAGGTCGAAACCGTCAACGAACAGAGATACTTCACCTACAAGTTGTGGGAAAAAGAAACCGGCGACACCATCATCAACAAAGTTCTGGATATTTACGATACCACCAATCAGGACGGCAACACCGAAACGATGTACAAAATCAGACTCAATCAGTACACCAAAATCGGTATTTATACTTGGTCGTTCTCGGTTGACGATTTCATAAAGATGCAGAAATGGCAGGATGAAACGGGTATTCAGCTGATTTATCCCATGACGAATACCGATACCGCAACCCTCGGTTTCGATATCACGAAGGAAACCGTCGCGACTTTCGCCCCCAACTACTACTATAAGATAAACAAGACCGGCTTCGCTCTCGACGCGGACGGAAATATCATCAAGCCCGAAATCGACAAGGAAGGCAACGTTCTTAATTACGACGCGATTCAGACCATTTACAGACCGTATTCGGCGAGAAGAGTCATGAACATCAAGACTACCGTTACCGAAGTGGACGAAAACGGCAATACCGTCGAGAAAGAAGTACAAAAGAGCGTTTATCAGGGCGATCTTTATCAGAGTAAATTCGGAAGGAACGAAGACGGAACCTACGACTACGAATATTACAGAACGACCGGTTCGGCTACCAACCCCAAGGACGGTACTCCGGAAATGGTCGCCTGCAGAATCAAATATTCCGCGTACTTCCAGTACACCAAGGGCTATACGCCTTACTTCCTTTTCGGTACCGAAATCAACGGCCGCGATATTTTCACGAGTATCGCAATCGGCGCGCGTTTCTCGCTTCTTCTTGCGGTATGCGTATCCTTCATTAACTTCGTAATCGGTATGATTTACGGTTCGATCGAAGGTTATTACGGCGGCGCCGTCGACCTTACCCTCGAAAGAATTTCGGATATTCTCTCGGGCGTACCTTTCACGGTCGTCGTTTCGCTGCTGACTTTCTATGCGGCAAGTCCGGAGATTCCCTGGAATCCGGCGCCTATCGTAATGCTTGTCATCGCGTTCATAGCGACGGGCTGGATAGGAACGGCTTCGCTCGTCAGAAAACAGTTCTACAGATTCAAAGGACAGGAGTACGTAACCGTTGCGAAATCGCTGGGCGCGAAGGACACGAGAATTATGTTCAAGCATATTCTTCCCAACTCCCTCGGCACCATCGTTACGTCCACCGCTCTTATGATTCCGGGCGTCATTTCTTCGGAAACGATGCTTACCTACCTCAACATTATCAACCTTAACAGCAATACGGTCACTACGGTCGGTATTATGCTCAGTGAGGCGAACTCGACCTTCAGCAGCGCGCCGCACGCAATGATAATTCCTTCGCTGTATCTTGCGCTGATGCTCATTTCGTTCAACCTCTTCGGTAACGGTCTGAGAGATGCGTTCAACCCGTCACTCAGAGGCTCGGAGGATTAAAAAATGAAAAAACTTGAAGTTAACAATCTTAAAATATCCTTCAGAACCGGTAACGGAAAGGTTCAGGCAGTAAGAGACATCAGTTTCGACCTCGAAGAAGGCGAAACCCTCTGCATAGTAGGCGAGTCCGGCTCGGGTAAATCCGTTTCGGTCAGAGCAATTCTCGGAATTCTCGCTAACAACGCGATCGTCGAAGGCGGCGAGATATTCTACGACGGTAAAGACCTTCTTAAAATCGACGAGGAAGACTTCCACAAGATCAGAGGCGACAAAATCGCGATGATTTTCCAGGATCCTCTTTCCTCCCTCAACCCCGTCGTTCGTATCGGTAAACAGCTTACCGAAGCGATGATTCTTAAAAACAAGGTCAACAGAAAGAACTGCAGACACGATTTCAACAGCAAGATCAACGCTCTTCTTCACTGCACGAACCAGAGCGACGCTTATCGCGGAAACAGTCAGAAAGCCGAGTACAACAAGAAACTCGTAGAAAAGTTCAAGAAGTTCGAAGTCGCTCACGCAAAGATGGAGAGCGAGTACAACGTTGCTCTCGACTCCGCGCGCGAAGCTTACGAAAACATCAAGGACCTTCTCATAAGTATCCCCAAAAAGGCGATCGATAAAAAGGAAGTTGCCAGACAGCTCGTTTATATAATAAGGTTCATAAGGCATTCCGAAAACGAGTTCGTCGTCAAGGATATGAAGAGGCTCAACGAGCTTTGCGACGAAATCAAGTCTAAGAAGGGCGAGCAGAATACGGACGTGCTTATCGAGCCTCTTACTCAGATAAGCGAAATTCTGAAGGCTGCCGTCGCCGCGACGAGACCGGACTTCTTCGCTCTCGGTTATTACGTAACCTTCGAATCGGAGGGCGCGATTCCCGCATACAAGACGGTCGAGGAGCTTAACAACATCACGACTCAGGCGCTCAGCCAGAAATTCCTTCAGGAATTCGTTTCCGTTTTCCAGAACGGTATCGGCTATTCCTTCAAAAACTCCATCGAAACGAAGAAAGTCGTGCTTCAGAAGCTCGGTCCTCTTCAGGAGAAATTCGTCGCCGCTTCCACTAAGGGCGAAAAGAAAAAGATCGCCGCGGAAATGATCAGGGAAGTCGAATCTTCCATCGACAGGCTCGAAATCGAAAAGGACAGCCGTACCTATACCTTCAGAACGAGTATTCTTTCGGCTATCGACAGGTACTACTTCTCCATCAAGAAGAATGTCAAGGAGCAGAAGAGATACGAACGTCAGTCCGCAAGACGCGACCGTCTTACCGCAAAGGGCAGGACTCTCGACTGGGTTGTGGTCAATCCCGATATCGCCGACCTCGACGAGCTTATGGAGAATATGAACCGCGTCGTCGAGCAGATCAAGGAGCATCTCGCTACTCAGATCGAACACGCGTCCGAGATCAATTCGACCGAGAAGATGATTACTCTTATCGACTTCCTCAAGGACAAATGCTCGGGTATGGTTTACAGAGTGTCCAAGATTGCCGCAAAGAACAAGGCTATCAAGCTTATGGAAGAGGTCGGTATTCCCAATCCGAGGAAGCGTTACAGACAGTATCCGTTCGAATTCTCCGGCGGTATGAGACAGAGAATAGTCATAGCTATCGCTCTTTCCGCAAATCCCGACATTCTTATCTGCGACGAACCTACGACGGCTCTCGACGTTACGATTCAGTCCCAGATTCTCGAACTCATCAACAAACTTAAAGTCGAACGTAACCTTTCTATCATATTCATAACGCACGACCTCGGCGTCGTCGCGAATATGGCTGACCGTATAGCCGTTATGTACGCGGGTAAAATCGTCGAAACGGGAACGTCCGAGGACGTTTTCTACGATCCGAGACACCCCTACACGTGGGCTTTGCTTTCGTCGATGCCCGACCTCGATACGGACGAGAAACTGGAATCCATTCCGGGTACGCCTCCGAATATGATTTATCCGCCCAAGGGCGACGCTTTTGCCGCCAGAAATCAGTTCGCCATGCGAATCGATTATGAGCAGGAGCCGCCTATGTTCAGAATAAGCGATACACATGCTGCGGCAACATGGCTGCTGCATCCCAAGGCCAAGGCAAACGGCATAGAGATGCCCGAAGTGCTTAGGGCCAGAATAGAAAGAATGAAAGGGAGTGGAGTGCAAAATGGCTGAAAACGAATATATTCTTGAAGTAAAAAACCTTTGTCAGCACTTCAGCTCCGGTCACGGCAAAAACAAAATGGTCGTCAAGGCTGTTGACGACGTAAGCTTTGCCGTGCGCAGGGCGGAAACCTTTGGCCTGGTGGGCGAATCCGGCTGCGGAAAAACCACAACGGGCCGCACCATAATCCGTCTGTATGATCCCACGGGCGGCGAGGTTCTGTTTGACGGCAGGGATATCTCCGGCAAAATGACAAAAGATTTGCGGAGCTATCTTACATCGAATATCTCCATGATATTCCAGGACCCCATAGAATCACTTAACCCAAAGATGACCATAGAGGAAATCGTGGGCGAAGGTCTTAAGGTGCGCGGACAGAAGGATCGCGATGAAATTCACCGTCAGGTGGTTGAGATGCTGGAAAAGGTTGGTCTTGTGGAAGAACACGCCACCCGCTATCCGCACGAATTCTCGGGTGGTCAGCGCCAGCGCATAGGCATAGCCCGCGCGATAATCACCAAACCCAAGCTTGTAATTGCAGACGAGCCTGTTTCCGCGCTGGACGTTTCCGTGCAGGCGCAGGTTATAAATCTGCTGAACGATTTGAAGGACGAGATGGGTCTCAGTATACTTTTCATAGCCCATAACCTTTCCGTTGTCAAGTATTTCTCCGACCGTATCGGCGTTATGTACTATGGCCATCTGGTTGAGGTTGCAAATGGCGATGACCTGTATAAGAACCCGCTGCATCCGTATACAAAGGCTTTGCTTTCCGCAATACCCGAACCCAATCCCATTACGGAGCGCACGCGTAAGCGCGTGGATTACGATCCTGATAGGGACCATGATTATTCAGTTGAGAAGCCCTCAATGGTGGAGGTTGAGCCGGAGCATTTCGTGTATTGCTCCCCGTCCGAGCTTGAAGCATACCGCAAGCAGCTCAGGGGCTAAAACCAATATACGCATAAAAGCAGCATAACAGTAAAAGGCCGTTATCAATGTGATAAGCGGCCTTTTGTTCAGTATTGATATTGAATCATTGCCAGCCAATAAACATTCATGTTTTATACTTGAAAGCTGCATATGGCTGGAGTTTCTATACCAAATTCCTGATATGCTCCTTTGCTTTTGCATAGTACTTTTGAAACCGTTCGGAGTCTGTTTCATTATACTTCACGCCAAGCATAATCCATTCGCAATACTCATAGAGCAGAAAATAATCCAGCGTCCTGCGGTAATCATTGTAGTCGATCCCCTTTCCTTTTAACAAATGCTCAAAGTAGTATTCCGCGGCATAGTCTTTGTCTGCCTGCGTCATATAGAAAAAAGCCGATTCATCTTCTTCTCCGTGGGCAATAAGGCGGGCAAGTGATGTTGGATAGGGCAGTATTGCGGCATATTCCCAATCGATTATAGTTGCATGACCGTTTGCACACAGTACATTAAACGGCAAAAGATCGTCATGGCATAGCGTCCGAGGGACGCTTGAATACAGCCTCAGATACTCTGCATAGGTATGCTCTAAATCCGCATCATTCAAATACTTGCCTCGGTTTTGCTGCCTTGGCAGGCTTGCCTCAAAAGAGAGACCGGCAGCTTGACATTCACGCCTTTCCCAATACATATTCTGCAAATAAATCAAGGCGTCAAGAACCGCAGTCAGCGATTCGCGGTCGCACTTCCGCAGGTCGTGCCCTTCTATGTATTCCATAAGTAAAAACAGTTCGCCGCAATAGTTAAGGCTTTTGTAAAGGTGCGGAACAGCGCGCTCGGCGGACGCCAAAAAAGTATTGTAAACAGACAGTTCTTGCTCGCTTGCCTTTTTCAGAACGTATGCGGTATTGCCGTCGTTTATTTTCCATACGGCGTAATCCGTGCCGTCCTCCGCGCTTTTGAACGGCGTTGCCTCAGCCTGTTCGCTGAGGCACATTTGTGCAAGTATTTCTTTTATGTTCATAATAGGCCCGTTCCTTCCTGCCGATGATTATCCTACATAAACTTATAATACCACATGCAGCTCTTCACGTCCATTTGACAATAAAAAAGCTGATAAATGTGAGGAGCACTGAGAACGACTGGTTATAGCGATGCTTTTACGGATGAGGATGACTTTTTCTTGACAACCTATCGGTCGGTAGGTATAATCTTAGCGGTATTATTTCATGCAGGAGGGCAGCAGAATGGTTGAACAGGGCAGCACCAAGAAAGCGATTTTGGACAAGGCATTGGATTTATTCTCAGTGCAGGGATATGAAGCCACTTCCATTGCGCAGATAGCAAACGCGGTGGGCATACGTAAGGCATCCATGTACAGCCACTTTAAAAGCAAGCAGGAAATACTGGATGCACTTGTGCGGCATAGCTTAGAGCAGTATGAAAAACGCTCCATATTTGCGCGGGCGAATTGGGACGATCCTGCCTTTACAAAGGATAAGCAGGACGTTACGCCGGACGCAGCGCTGCAGATGGTTCTTGGACATGTGCGCTATATTTTGCATGACCCGCAAATAAGTAAATCCCGCAAAATGCTGACGATAGAGCAGTTCCAAAACGCTGAGCTGAGCACGCTGCAAACAAAGCAAAATTATGCTGATGTGGTGCGCTATTTTACGGGGCTTGTGAAATTCCTGATTAAGAACGGGAGACTTATTGATGACGATCCAGAGATAATGGCGGCGCAGCTATGCCTGCCCATATCGGTTTGGATAAACCTTTGCGACCGCGAGCCGGAACGCGAGGACGAAGTGGTTGGGCTGATAGAGCGGCATATAAGGCAGTTTTATAAGGTGTATGGCGTGCCTCGGGAAGATTGAGGGGGATAAATGCATGAAATACGGCTGGCTTGATGAATATTTGCTGGCGAAAAAAGGCGTTAGGAAGGACTTTAAAGCGGAGTGGAACTGGCTACGGTACATGGTTGGCGATAAAATGTTTGCCGCGGTGTGCTACGATGATAATAACAACCAGCCGTTGGTATCAGGATTTGGATGTATGTAAGCAGGTGGACAATAGGGACAAGCCATACGATACGGAACTGCTGCACAGCATGTATGATTATCTCTGCGCACATGGCGATTGCTATTATATAGAATACAACGGTGTGCTGGTAGGGGATGTTTCCCTGCGGGACAGCGGGGAAATAGCCATTGTGATTTGCAAAGAATACCAGAACAAGCATATCGGCCGGCGCTGCGTTATTGATATGCTGAAGCTTGCAAAGGAAAAGGAAATGGCGAAGGTTACGGCAAATATCTATTCCTTTAATGCGCAAAGCCGCCGCATGTTCCTGTCAGTAGGATTTAGGCAGACTGATGAGGAATGGTATGAATATGCGCTTTAGGAAGCGGGAATAGAGGCCGATTGAGCGCGAGCTGCTTTTATTTTGACCGTTTGGCTACCGAACGACAGGTTGCTGCGGAATGAGGAGGATAATATGAAAAAACGCACGGCAAAGCGTGCTTTGAAGTGGATAGGCATAACGATAGGGGTATTGCTGATTATTATTGCCGCCGGAGCGGCGGTGATGTTCGGGCCGTTCGTAAAGGCTGCAAACAGCATAGAAAACTTGAAGATGGGCTTTATGCAATGGAGTTTGCGGGGACTACGGGTTTGATGATTTCCTTGCTAATGGCGGCGCCGCAAGCGACGGCGAAGTTGCGGAATATTTGGTTTCGTTCCTGTCGCATGGCTTTTACAAGGCGGATGGAAATGTGACGACTGGAAGTTTCGGCTGCCCCCCCATATATACGCCGGGTGAAAAAGGCCTCGTCATCAGGATGAAAACGGCACTTACTTCTTTGGACGCAACTATGACTGGGCAGAATGTGAAACCATGATAGTGCATACCAAGCCCGAAAACGGATATGAGTCGGTATCTACCTGCTGCCTAGATTTTTTAGGTTTTGGCGATAAGTATGCGCCGGACGGATCGATGACGGAACGGATGCAGAGCATAACGGCGATTTATGTTCCGCTGGACGGCATGAATGCCAAAGGGCTTGTTGTGGCCGACTTGACGGCGGGGGATGACGAGGAAACGTACCAGCGGACAGGCAAGGTGAACCTGACCACCACCACGGCCATTCGCCTGCTGCTGGATAAAGCGGCAGACGTGGACGAAGCCGTTGCGCTGCCGAAGCAGTATGATATGAATTCATCCATAGGCATTTCTCATCATCTGTCCATTGCGGATGCGTACGGCAAAAGCATTGTTGTGGAGTATGTTAACGGAGAAATGCTGGTTAGCGAAACAAAAGTGGTCACAAACCATTATCTTACTGACTGCGAAAAGAGGGGCGTTGGCTCGGCGCAGTCGCGTGAGCGGTACGATACCCTTGCGGCATACAGCGGGCCCACTGACGCGCCGCAGGTGCGGGACATGCTGGAGAGTGTAGCGCAGAAGAACTATCCCAAAACGGACGGCAGCTATGAAAAGACGATGTGGAGCATTGTATATTGTCCTGAGGGCCGCTGCGCGGACTTTTATTTTGCGGAGAACTATGACCATGAATATGGGCTGATACTGCTGGGGAAAAACGGCATTAAGGATGGCAGGCAGTATAAGCTTCAAACAAAGGACCTGTGCGCCCAGGCGCGGGAGGCGGGCATAGACTATAAGCCCGCGCGGGAATAGGCGGGAAAGCCGCTTGCAAAAGGATGACGATTGAGTTTGTTATGGCATTTATAATACAGGATGAAACGAAATGAAAAAGTTATATGAGAAAAACGAGCTGACATTTGCAATTGTATGGATAGTTATTTATTGTGTTTTGCAGTCCCTGGCGAATCCGCTGAACGAAATAATAGGAATCGAATACTCCGCAAGCGCAGTTTTCTGCATATTGCAGACGATCGTTCTTCTCGGCTTTATACGAAAGAACGGATTGCAGAAGCGCTATGGGCTTTGCAGATCGCAGGTTCCTGCATGGCGGTTCCTTTACTATGTGCCGCTTTTGGTATTGGCGTCGGGAAATCTTTGGAACGGTTTTGCCGTAAACTATTCGCCGACAGAAACGGTTTGCCGCATCGTGTGCATGCTCTGCGTTGGATTTCTGGAGAAAGTGATTTTCAGGGGGCTTCTGTTTGCTTCTATTGCAAAGGATAATGTGAAATCCGCAATAATTATTTCAAGCGTAACTTTCGGCATAGGGCACATTATCAACCTTTTCAACGGCAGCGGCATGGGCTTGGCAAGCAATCTGTGCCAGATTGTATTTGCGGTTGCGGTAGGCTTTATGCTTGTAACTATTTTTTATCGCGGCGGAAGCATGCTTCCCTGCATCATCGTTCACTCTGCTATTAACACGCTTGGTACGTTTGCTAATGATGCTGATGTCGCCATGCAAGGGCAGCTGATCCATATAGCCGTTCTGATAGCTATAACAGTCGCATATACGCTGATTCTTATAAAAACGCTTCCGAAGAAGCAATTGGCAAATGCTGCGGAGAACAAGTGAAGCACCGTGAAAGAAGCTAAGGTTGTTCGGAATCCGATAAATACTTTCAGAATGACCAAGAAATTGATTTGATTAAAGAAAGGAACGAAATACGAATGGAACACACAAACTTTGAAATAGTCCGCGCACAGGCGGAGGATGCGGCTGCGCTGCTGGATTATCTGAAAATAGTGGGTGGGGAGACGGACAATCTCAGCTTCGGTGCGGAGGGCGTGCCGCTTGATGTTGAAGCAGAGAAAGCGTATCTTGGTGTGCAGGCGCAGTCGCAAGACAATATTCAGCTGCTTGCCAAGGCGAACGGGGAGATAATAGGCACCGCCAGTCTTAACCGCAAGCAAAGACGCATGGGACACCGCGCGGAGTTCGGGATAAGCCTGAAAAAGGCATGGTGGGGTTGCGGCGCTGCGTTCGCCCTTATGGAGCGCATACTTGCTTTTGCAAGGGAAAACGGAGTGGAACAGGTCAATCTTGAGGTGCGCAGTGATAATAAGCGCGCCATAGCGCTGTATGAAAGGTTTGGCTTTCGCAAGCTATGCACATTTCCGGGCTTTTTCAAAATTAATGGTGAACTGATAGATTTTGACTTCATGAATCTATCCATTTGCCCCGGCGAAAACGAAATACACTAAATGCGGCGTAAGGAGGGATATATATGAACAAACTGATTGGCTGCTGCGGGCTGGACTGCGAAAAGTGCGACGCCAGAATAGCAACGATAGCAAACGACAATGCCTTGCGCGAAAAAACCGCCGCCCTGTGGACAAAGCTGAACGGCGTAACGATAACGCCTGAAATGATAAACTGCACCGGCTGCCGCATAGAGGGCGCAAAAACGCCGTTCTGCGACAAGTTATGCCCAGTACATAACTGCGTTAGGGAGAAGGGAATGGATACCTGCGCCGATTGCCCGGAGATGGACGGATGCAGCACACTTGGGCACATTGCCGCAAACAATCCGGCGGTGCTTGAAAGGCTGAAGAGGCTTCATGAGTCGAAATAAGGAGGATACAACCATGTCAAAACGGGCGAGACAATATATAGGGATACTGGCGGCAGTTGTCGTGTATTATCTTGTTCACGAAGGGGCGCATCTTTTGCATGCGCTTTTCGCGGGCGTGTTTAAGCAAATCAACTTCATGGGCATAGGCGTGCAGATAGATGTTTATGCCGGGCGCATGAGCGAAGCACAGCTTGGCGCATTCTACCTTGCGGGTGCAGCGGCAACATTCTGCGGCGGATATGCTTTGGCTGCGCTTGCGGGCAAAATATGCTGCGCAAAGAGCAAGCTGCTACGCGCAGCACTTTACTATATAACGATTGCATTTTTACTGCTTGATCCGCTGTATCTCAGCATTCTCTGCGGCTTTTTCGGCGGCGGGGACATGAACGGCATAGATCTTCTTTGTCCGGAGTGGGCGGCAAGATGTCTTTTCGGCGTGCTGCTCATTGCAAACGCACTGGTGTTCTGGAAACGTGTGCTGCCGGTATATAAAAAGTCATTTGCGGAGTGAAACGTATTTTGCGCCCAAGTACTAAACGGAACTTGGGCGCTTTGCCGACTGAAATCATACTATGTTTCTCTGCGGAAATCCTTGATATAGCAGTAATCATTTGCAAACAGTCCATTCACATATAGAGGCAGATATCCATCATCTGTGTGGAAAAACCAATAGGTTTTCTTGCCGATACTGTCTACATATTCCAAACTTGTTCCGCTGTCATGCTCACCGAAGGCGGTTACGGTTTCATAAATATTTGCGCAATCGGACGTATCACACACCATCCAGTAAGTTTCATCTATCAGCGGATGCGATAGATAGTAAACGGAATACTCATCATCCCAATAATCATCCGCATGGCAAAATGAATATAATACATCAGATGTGATGTACCACTTTTGCTTCTTATTAATTAGCAAATGCGGTGTAATAGCCCCATTGACATTGCTTTCTATAATTAGGACGGAAGATTCGCCGCTTATCTGCGTGATGCTGTTAGCGCTGTTTGTGCCGCTTATATATGAATAGGCGGCATACTCACTGCCGAACCCAACAAGCAAAGACTCCGGAGGAAATATAATAGTTAGCCATGAAAGTGTGGCTAAAACTGCATATGCGATGATAATGCTGCGTATCTGCTTTTTGCCACGAAAAAGCCATACGAGCAATATAGCTATGATGCATGCAAAGATTATGATGCTTCTTATAGCGTTAAACATTTTCTCCCAACCTGCCCGAACTGATATACATCAATGTTTTCTATAAATACAATATACCACACACTTCCTGCCTTCGTCCATATAAAACGTAGCCTTTTATGCAATATCAGCACATATACAAAATGCAGCATCGCTACGGAGTGGCGCGTATCTGCCGCATTGACAAATGCGGCGGCGCTACGCTATCATAAAATTAAGCATCATACGACTGGCATAGCGAAAGAACAGGAGGGACACAATGCCGCTGCAGATAGTAAGAAACGATATTACGAAAATGAAAGTGGACGCCATTGTGAATGCCGCTAACATGACCTTGCTCGGCGGCGGGGGCGTTGATGGCTGCATACACCGCGCGGCTGGGCCGAAGCTGCTTAAAGAATGCATAACGCTGCACGGCTGCATGACGGGCAGCGCAAAGGTGACGCGCGGCTATGACCTTCCCTGTAAATATGTTATACATGCCGTTGGACCGCGCTGGAAGGATGGAATGCACGGTGAGCGGGAGCAGCTTATATCCTGCTACAAAACCTCGCTTGCGCTGGCCAAAGAGCGCGGCTGCGCATCAGTTGCATTCCCGCTGATATCATCAGGAATATACGGCTATCCAAAGGATCAGGCGTTAAGGGTAGCGGTGGACACTATAAGCGAATTTCTGCTTGAAAACGACATGACGGTTTATATTGTCGTTTTCGATAAAAATGCGTACCAAATTGGTAATAAGCTCTTTGCGGACATCGCTGCTTATATAGACGATAAATACGTTGATGCGCATACGGATGATGCGGAGGAGCGCCTGCGCAGGCTGAGCATGCCCGAATTGAGCGAGTCCGTCTTTTCCATGCCGAAGATGGCGACAATGCCTGCCACGCTTGACGAAGCGCTGGGGCAAATGGACGAAAGCTTTTCCGAAATGCTGCTGCGCAAAATAGACGAACGCGGCATGACGGACGCGCAATGCTATAAGAAAGCGAACATAGACCGCAAGCTGTTTTCGAAGATACGTGCGGACAGGCTGTATAAGCCGTCAAAACCGACCGCGATAGCGTTTTGCATAGCGCTTGAACTTCCTCTTGATGAGATGCGTGAAATGCTCATGAAGGCCGGATTTGCCCTGTCACATTCAAATAAGTTCGATATAATAGTTGAATACTTCGTGGAGCGCGGCAACTACAACGTGTTTGAAATAAACGAAGCGCTGTTCGCGTTTGACCAAAGCCTGATAGGGGCGTAGTGGCAGGAAAGGAGTAAATATGATGACGAACTACAAGGCAAAAGACTATAGGGTATTTGAAATGTTCAGCGAACAATGGGCACTTGTTACGGCGGGAACCATGGAACGCTTCAATAGCTGCACATTGGGCTGGGGCAGCCTTGGCAACATATGGGGACACGACGGCAAAACATGCCCTATCGTAACGGTATATGTGCATCCTGCGCGCTATACGAGCGAGTTTCTTACCGAAAACGATACGTTCACCGTAAGCTTTTATCCGGAATCCTGCCGCAATGCGCTCCGCTATATGGGCTCGCATTCGGGCAGGGATGGCGATAAGGCTGCCGCGGCGGGGCTTACTCCTGCCGCAATGGGAAACAGCGTAACGTATGAGGAAGCGAATTTGACTTTCCTGTGTAAAAAGCTGTATCAGCACCAGTTTGCCAAGGAAAATATCGCGCCGGAGATACAGCAATATTATGCTTCCGCGCCAAAAGCGTTTCCGGATTTCAACGGCGGTTGGCAGCCGCATATTATGTTTATTGGAGAAATAATAGACGTGGACGATAAGCGATAGAAGCTATTTGTCGCCTGCCAAGCGACCATGCCAAACGAATATTGATGTAAGATATGACTGCAAGGTGAGGGAACGAACCAAGCAGCCATATTTTTTACGCGGAGGGAAAGAAAATGAAAAAGAACCTGACGGAGATAGTATTCATACTCGATCGCAGCGGCTCCA